>FSWR01000055.1_pt1 | contig 13746 bp, 10 predicted proteins | sample 1638041 | NCBI WGS metagenome assembly FSWR01 (sample SAMEA3914789, study PRJEB12502) | metagenome | biome: forest; material: soil | place: Canada | collected 2011-07-03 | depth 0.3 m | reverse complement strand
GCCGATCCAGTCGGGGCTCCTGTATCCGCGAGCGAGCCTGGACCGCCTCGGCCCCTTTCTCGAATCTCTGTTCATCGACTCGGTCGACACGGAGTACTACCTGAGGGCGAAGGTTGCCGGACTCCCAGTGGTGATCGCACCACGGGTTTCGCTCGATCACAGCCTCGGCGACCTGTTCTATCCGACGCTGTTCGGCCGGCGCCTGCGCATAGGCGGCACAGACATCGGTCTGGTCAGGAGTGCTCCATTCCGGTACTACTACATCGCCCGCAATCACATCGAGATGCTCCGGCTCTATGGTCGGCGCGAACCAGGCTGGGCCATGCGCGAGACGCTCCTGGATGCCAGGCACATGCTGATCGTGCTGCTTCTCATGCCGGACAGGCGACGGCATCTGAAAATGCTTCTGGCGGGATGGCGGGATGGCGCCAAAGGAGTCGGCGGCCGCATTCCGGCCGGCCTCGGCTAGGCGTCCACCCGCACCGTGAACTTCTCACTGCCGCACGCTGCGTGCAGTTCGGCGGACACGGTCGGATCCCCGGTGTGCACGATCACCTTCCCACCGAGTTCGCCGATGAGAGCGCACATCTGCTCGACGCTGAGGGTCCCCTGGCTGCTGGAGAACAGGCGGGCGACGTTCGTCGGCGCCACATCGACCTGCAGCAGCCAGTAGTTGGGCCAGTAGTCGCCCTCCGCACTGCGCCAGAGCACGTCGTTCCCATTACGCGTTCCGGACAGCCGGAACACCGTCGAGGCCTGGACGTTCGCGTTCTTGCCCGCAGTCAGGATGCCCGCAAGGGGCAGTTGCGCGAGTGGTGTGAAATTGCCTGTCGGCATCCATGCCAGACTCACGAGCACGACGGCGACCGCCGCTGCCCCGAGCCTCTGCCATGCCCCGACCGGCCTGCGCTCGACCACAAGCGCTACCGCGAAGGCGATCGCCATCACGAGCAGTAGCAGGGACACGGTCCAGGCGTATTTGGCCGGGTAGTACCCCCACAGGTTGGCCGCCGCCCGTCGCTGAAACAGGAGGTACCCGAGACCGATTGCGAAGGTCGTGATGAGGGCGAGGCTCCCGAAGGCCGCGTGCCGTGCCGCGCCGACCGCGGCGGCCGCGCACGCCAATGCCGCCGTTACCGCTACGACCACGAAGATCGAGGTCGGTCCTATCGCCGGAAAACCTCCGTCGCCTCCGAGCGAACTCGAACTGCTGACGAAGCCCGGCAGGGCGAATTCCACCGCATAGCCGACCAGCACCAGCGCGGCGACCGCCAACGCCACCAGCGTTCGAGGGTTCCGGAAGATGCTTCGTCCCCCCCGCACGAACAGCGCCACCTCGAGTCCGAGCAGACAGGCCACCAGTGGACTCCACACCGACAGGAGCACCACCGCCGCGACGAGAAGGGCGATGGCCGCGACCCCCGGGGCTCGCTCGCCGCCGAGGTACGTGATCCATGCCGCGATGAGCAACAGCAGCGCAAACGCCGAATTAATGAATCCTCCGTCGAACTGCACACCGATGAAGTAGGTCACAAGGCCGAGGCACGAGGCGAGGACGATCATCGGCGCAGCCACAACGGGGCGGAGCGAGCGGGTCGCACGCGCCACGAGCGCCCCGACCAGCACGCACGACAGCGCGATCGTGAACACCCAGACCTCCGCCATCCTGGCCACATCGTGTTCGAGCACTGCAGCATTGGGGAGGGCCGACCTGCCGCTCGCGAGGTTGGAGGCGACCATCGCGAAGGGGAGCGGGGTGGGTTGCGGTGTCGAGGCCTGGTCGATGCCGCCATCGGCCAGCATCCTGCGGGCGAAGCCGATCACGTTCACCGAATCGGCGTTCATCGCCCAGGCCAGGTGAACGGCCCCCGGCAGCACCTCGGCCAGAGCCAGGAGGCCGACGACCAAGATCGATCCGCCGGCCGCGCACAGCGCGCGCCACCAGCTCGTGCGCGAGATAACCGGTTGTGCCGGCGGCCGCGCCAGGAGCGCGGCGGACAATGCCAGGTCGAACACCGTCCAGGTGATGCTCTCGTTCGACGCGAGTCCAGTTCCGACCGCGGGCGAGACGTGCAGAAGAACCAGTTCGATCGCGAGGAAGGCGAGTATCGCATGACCGAGTGCGGTCGTCGCGTCCGACCAGCGACGCAGCAGCAGCCAGCCGCCCACCAGGGCGCTGCCCCAGAGCACGAGGACCGGACCGCCTGACAGCGCTACCCCTGCCGAGACCGCGGAGAGCGCCGTCAACACGACGCCGGGAATCCGACCGGCGAGTGCGGCGGCTCGTGTCATGTTGCGCCCATCCCGTCGCCCGTCCGATGCGATCCAACCCTAGCCGGGGCCGCTCGAGGCGACAATGCCGCGCCCGTACCGCCGCTAAGATCGAGCGCATGGCGTCAACCGAGCACTCCGGCGTCGGCTCGCGTTGGCGGATTTTTCTCACCGCCTGGCTGCTGTTCTCTGCGCTCTCGGCAGCGTGGTCCGTTTCGACTCCGATCGGCGCGGCTCCCGACGAACCGGCGCACCTCATCAAGGCGGCCTCCGTCGCTCGCGGCGAATTCATCGGCGAGAGCAGCAACTCGCCGGATGGGCAGAAAGTCTCAGTGCCGGCCTACATCGCCTATACACCGGCGCAGACCTGTTACGCCCGCAATGAGCAGGTGACGGCGAACTGCAGTGCGCCGATGGCCGGTGACCCGGGCAAGATCGTCAGCTCTGCGACGACGGCGGGCCTCTACAACCCCGTTTACTACGTCCTGGTGGGCTGGCCATCGCTCCTGTTCCACGACGATACGGGCGTCTATGCGATGCGGATCGCCAGTGGCGTACTCGCCTCCCTTTTTCTTGCATTGACGGTGATGATGCTGTCCACCTGGCGCCGTCGCACTATCCCGATGCTCGGATTCGCGGTCGCGGTGACACCAATGCTGTTTTTCATGAACGGCGTGCTCAATCCGAACTCGCTCGAGACGACGGCGACCTTCGCGGCCTTCACGGGCGTTCTGTCGATCGTGACCCAGAAGAACGATTCGGTGATGGTCGAGCGAATCATTTTCGTGGTTGTTTCTGCGGCTCTCGCGGTCAACGCCCGCAGCATCTCCCCCCTCTGGGTCGCGTTCGCCCTGCTCGTGCCCTTCGTGCTCGCGCGCTGGGATGACATCCGCGACCTGGCCAGGCGCCGGGCCGTCAGGGTCGCGGTTGTCGTCATCGTCCTGGCCGCTGTCGCGGCAGTTGTTTGGATCGTCTTCTCAACCGCCGCCGGCGCGGCGCCTGTCGTCCAGTCGGCACCCGTCCAGCAGGAGTCGGGAATCGGCTCATCCCCACTCCGCGGATTCGAGCAGATCCTCATCGGCACCTTTGACTACGGCCAAGGGATGATCGGGGTCTTCGGCTGGCTCGACACGACAGCTCCGCCCGTGGTCTTCTTCATCTGGTCGGCATTCATCGGTGGGCTTCTCGCCGTTGCGATCATCGCCCTGCGCGGGAGGGCCCGAGCCTTCTCGATCACGCTGCTGCTCGCGCTGCTGCTGATCCCCCCGATCGTCCAAGCCCTGTACATCAACAGCGGAGGGATCGTCTGGCAAGGCAGGTACGGGCTCCCGCTGTTCGTCTGCACAATGCTGGGACTAGCAGCGGTCATCTCCGAGCGTTTCCCTGCATTCCCTACCGACGTCGCGCGGCGCTCCGCGGTCGTCATCCTCGTCGCCTGGGGAGTCGCCGAAGCGTATTCGGCGGCATTTGCTCTCAAGCGGTACTCTGTCGGCGCATTCGGGGTCGGTTCGCCGTGGAGCAAGGTCATCACGGCACCGCTATGGAGTCCGCCGGGCGGAGCCGTGCTCTCACTAGCGCTCATCGCTATCACCGTCACGGCGGTGGCCCTGATGATGGGGCGGCTGTCCTGCTCGATCGCGCCTGAGAGCGACTAGTACCATTCACGCTCCCCTACACTTGAATTCGCTCTGCGTCGGCACGGTGCCGGCGCGCCGCATCACGCACCAGTTGGGAGATCTGCATGTCGGACACCTTTAGCAACGACGTTGTCGTGATCGGCGGCGGCGGCCACGTCGGCCTCCCTCTGGCGATCGCACTGGCCAGTCGCGGATCGAAGGTGGTCGTGTACGACGTCAGCGAGCGAGCGGTCGCCAAGATCAATTCTGGCAAGGTGCCGTTCAGTGAGCCCGGAGCGGAGCCCGTGCTGAAGAAGGCGATCGCCGATGGCATGTTCACCGCCTCGACGGATGCATCGGTTGTGGCGACGGCGAAGAACGTCATCGTCGTCATCGGCACCCCGGTAGACGAACACCTCAACCCCGACCCGAACGCCATTCCGCAAGCCCTCGCCGGCTGCAGCGAATACTTCCGCGACGGACAGTTGCTCGTGCTGCGCAGCACGGTGTACCCGGGTGTCACCGCGCTGGTCGAACGGATGATCGCCGACATGGGCCTCGACATCCCCGTGGCCTTTTGCCCGGAGCGCATCGCCGAGCACAAGGCGATGGAAGAGCTGTTCAGCCTTCCTCAGATCGTGTCGAGCCGCACATCGGTCGGCCGTGAACGCGCATCCGCCCTGTTCGGAACGCTAACCGAGCAGATCGTGGATCTGGAGCCCGAGGAGGCTGAGCTCGCCAAGCTCTTCACGAACACCTGGCGCTACATCAAGTTCGCCGCAGCGAACCAGTTCTACATGATGGCAAACGATCGGGGACTCGACTTCGAGAAGATCCGTAAAGGCCTCACCCAGGACTACCCGCGAGCGAAGGACATGCCTGGCCCCGGGTTCGCGGCCGGACCGTGTCTGTTCAAGGACACGATGCAGCTGGCCGCCTTCAGCGACAACAAATTCTCGCTCGGCCACTCGGCGATGCTCGTCAACGAGGGCCTTCCGCTCTATCTGGTCAGCCAGCTCGAGAGGCGTTTCGACCTGGAGAACCTGACGGTCGGAATCCTGGGCATGTCGTTCAAGGCAGGAAGCGACGATATCCGGTCGAGTCTCTCCTACAAGCTCAGGCGGGTGCTGAAGTTCAAGGCCAAGGCTGTGCTGGGCACGGACCCGTACGTCAGCGAGGAGACCGACGACACGCTCCTGCCGCTCGATGACGTGCTGAAGAAGGCTGACATCCTCATCATTGCCACCCCGCACGACGAATATCGCGGGCTCGTCATCGACAAGCCGGTCGCGGACGTCTGGAACCTCCTCGGCAACGGAGTGGTTGTGTGACCAACGTGCCCCGAGTCTCCGTCGTGATCCCCGCATACAACGAGGGCGAGAACATCGTCGCCGGGCTCGATCGCATCTTCGAGGCCGTCAAACTCGATGCCGAGATCGTCGTCGTAGTAGACAGCGAGGACGACACGACGGTGCCGGTCGTGAAGACCTACACGAAGCGCGAACCACGACTCAAGTACCTCGTCAACGATTACGGCCGCGGGCCGGCGAACGCCATCCGGTACGGGATCGATCATGTGTCCGCCGAGACAGTCGTTGTGACGATGTCAGACGGATGCGACGACCCGCGCCAGATCGATGACCTGGTCCGGCTCGTCGAGCGCGGTGTTGTCGTAGCAGCCGCCTCGCGCTATATGCCCGGCGGCCAGCAGGTAGGGGGGCCGCGTTTCAAGAGTTTTCTCTCTCGCACGGCCGGCACATCCCTGCAGTTCTTCACCGCGGCCGGCACGCGCGATGCGACGAATTCATTCAAGGCGTACAACCGCGAATTCGTTCAGAGCGTAGGAATCGACAGCCGAGATGGATTCGAGATCGGCCTTGAGCTGACCGCCAAGGCACGTCGGCTGAGAATGCCGGTTGCCGAGATCCCAACGATCTGGCTGGACCGGCAATTTGGTGAATCAAACTTCAAGCTGTCAAAGTGGATCCCGAAGTACCTGAAGTGGTATATGTTCGCGTTCGGCTCGAAGCTCACTGTCGAACAGGTCAGGTCCAAGTCTTCCCGCTAACACGCTGCGTCATGCGCGCGTCCGAAATAAGGAACCACATATGAAGAAGGTCGTCGTCACCGGATCCGCGGGCTTCATCGGCGGGTACATCGTCGAAGAACTGCTGAGCAAGGGCTACAAGGTCGTCGGGGTGGACAACTACTCCAAGTACGGGCCGGTAAAGAAGTCCTACGACGACAACCCCGACTACGAGCTCGTGGTCGCGGATGTGCAGGACACTGAACTCATGACGACCCTGCTCATGGATGCCGACCACCTGATCGCCGGCGCCGCGCTGATCGGCGGCATCTCCTACTTCCACACCTACGCGTACGACCTGCTGGCCCAGAACGAACGCATCATCGCGTCGTCGACGGATGCCGCGATCGCCGCCAAGAAGGCCGGCAGCCGCCTCGAGAAGGTCACGTATATGTCCTCGTCGATGGTTTTCGAGTCAACGGACCGCTGGCCGAGCAAAGAGGGCGACGAGCGCATCGTTCCGCCGCCGCTGTCGTCGTACGGTTTCCAGAAGCTCGCCGTCGAGTACTTCGCGATCGCCGCCTGGGACCAGTACAAGCTGCCGTACACGATCCTCCGTCCCTTCAACTGCGTGGGCATCGGCGAGCGTCGCGCGCTCGGCGACGTCGAGATCCATTCCGGCAATGTCGCACTGGCGATGAGCCACGTCGTGCCCGATCTCGTGCAGAAAATACTGAAGGGCCAGGACCCGCTGCACATCCTCGGCGAGGGCAACCAAGTTCGCCACTACACCTACGGCGGCGACCTCGCCCGCGGGATCGTGCTCAGCCTCGACCACCCGGATGCGCTCAACAACGACTTCAACATCTCCACCCCCGACGGTCACACCGTGATTGAGCTGGCGGAGATCATCTGGCGCAAGATCAAAGGCCCCGACGTGCCGTTCAATTACACGAGCGACGAAGGTTTCGAGTACGACGTTCAGAAGCGCGTTCCCGACGTGACCAAGGCCAAGGAGGTCCTCGGGTTCGAGGCGGCCACGAAGCTCGAAGACATGCTCGATGAGGTCATCCCGTGGATCCAGAACGCCATCGCCGAAGGCACCATCTAACCATCCTCCGACACGGGACGACCATGAATGACAGGTCGGGCTTCCGCAGGGTCGCCTTCTGGATCGGGGGCCGGCTGACCTGGCTCTCCGACTGGGCTCTCGGTGAGCCGGTCGCTGGTCCGAGCTCGCTGGTCGAGCGCATCCTCATGATGGTGATCATCGTCGCTGGCGCCTTCGCCGGGCTCTCGCGATTCACCGCCGGCACTATCGACACCCTCTGGGCGGAGGACGGCGCGGTGTTCATGACGGGCGCCTACGCACGGCCGTGGTTCGCTGACGTACTGCTGCCGTACAACGGCTACGCGCACGTCTACCCTCGCACGATCGCGTCGGTCATCACCGCGGTCGTGAATCTGGCCGATGTGCCCATCGCCGTCGCCACGGCCGCCTGCGTGACGACCGCGCTAGTCGCGGCTGTCGTATTCTGGACGCTTCGCGCGCGCATTCCGCAATGGCCGATCCGCTTCGTGCTGGCCGCGATGATCGTGTCGCTGCCCCTTGCCTCGATCGAGGTCAACGGAAGCATCGCGAACGACCACTGGTACCTCATGGTGGCGCTGTTCGCTGTGCTGATCTCGCGCCAGCGCAATGTGGCCGGGCGCGTTGTCGCGGCGGTGGTGATCGTCTTCGCAGTTCTTAGCGACCCGCTGACCCTGCTCTTCGCGCCGCTCGTGGTGCTCCGGTTCTTCGACCGAGGGCCGCGCTCACGCTGGATCGTGCCCGGCGCCTTCGTGGTCGCTGCAATCGTCCAGGTCATCGTGGTGAGAAGCACGACTCTCACGCCCTCATCACCATTCAGCATCGGGGGCCTCTTGCGATCGCTCGCCTTCCGGGTCTACCTCGAAGGGCTGGTTGGGCACTACCTCGCGGTCGACCTGTATGCGCGAACGGGCTACGTCGCCCTCATCCTGGCAGCCGTCGCCGTCCTTGCGATCGCGACGATCGCTGTGCTCGCGCGAACCAGGGGCTTCGTGATCGTCGCCTTCGTCGCCGCTACCGGATTCTTCATGGTCGCCGTGGCGCTGCGCTGGACGGGCGACATGGATCCGATCGGCGGTATCCCTGACGGAGGCACACGCTATCAGCTGGTTCCGATCTGCCTGCTACTGATGGGTTTCGCCTGCACTGTCTCGGCACTCGTCCGCTCGCCCAGGGCCGCACTCAGGGCCACCACTCTTGCCGCCTCGGGCCTGGTCATCATCGCTGTCAGCTTCTCGGCGGCGATCGGATGGCGCACGACCGACCGCGACGGCCCGTGGCAGCTGGCCAACGCTCAGCGAGAATGCACCGTGCCGCACCCCCCGCAGGACGTGCTCGTAATCGGGTCGCCCTCCGGATTCCCGCTTGTGATCGCCTGCTCGACCGTGCGAAGCAACATGACCGCAGCCGGGCACTAACCCACGCTGCGAGCCGGGACTACTCGCAGTAGGCGACCGATCCGGAGGTCACCATGAGGCGAACGTCACCTCCGTCGTGCGCCGTGACGGTGACGATCGCGCCGGTCGCGAGCGGGATGGTGCGTGCCGTCGCCCCTCGCTCATTGAGCGTCAGCTCGATCGATGACGGCGTCAACCCGAGCCCCTGCACTCGTGCTCCCGACCGGATCTTCGTGGAGGCCCGTCCATCGCTGCTGAGCTCGCTCGACGCGACGGGTGCGCATTTCGCGGTAGTGCCGACGACCGACAATTGCACCTGCGCCAGAATCGCCGCCTGCCCCGACGACGACGGCTTGCGCTCGATGATCTTGCCGTCGCGAGCCCACATCGTCACGGTGGCCCAGTCGACCGTCGGCGCGCCGTTCGGCGCAGGCAACGCCGAGTAATAACCGGCCGTGCCGTGCGCTGCCAGGTATGCGGCATTCGACAGCGCAAGATTAGTGCCCTGCTTCCAGTCCCGCAGGCTCGATGCGTAGCTGGAGTAACCGGCAACGCCGACCGCCGAGAGGACCAAGCTGAACGCAAGCACCAGCCCGGATGCGATCCGGGACCTGCCGATCGCGGTTGCGACCAGCACGAGCACCAGCGGAAAGGCCGTGATGACGATGAAGTAGGAATACCCGCCGCCGGCGGCGTCTGAGATGTCGCGCCCGATCCGCCCGATGACGGTCACCAGCAGCGACAACACCGTCGCTGCGGCAAGGGCGTATACGACCATCGCGCGCGGCGATCGGGCATTTGCCCGGGTCATCCGCATGGCGAGCGCCACCGCGAGTGCGCCCGTGGCCACGATGAGCACCGCGGTCACGGAGGGCGTTCTCGTCGTGTCGGTGACCGCGCGGTCGAATACCGCCCAGGCGAATGACGGCCCGTCTGCCAGCACCTGCCGGACCCCCTGGGCCTGGTATGCATCCGATACCTTCCAGACCTCTTTCGACACGAGGAACCACCCGACTGACAGGATCAACACGATCAGCCCGGCGAACAACCGCGCACGCACGACGAAAAGCACCCCCGCCACGATGGCGAGCGCGATGAACGCCGAGCCGCTGAACGTCCCGAAGATCGTCAGCACAGCGACCAGCCAGAGCGGCATGCCCTTTTCGCGCAGACTGCCCCAGATCAGCCAGAGCCCCGCCGCCACGGCTCCGGTGTACTGGAACTGGCCACCCCAGGTGAGAGTGCCAACCCCCGCCGCCATCACTATGAGCGGCAGGGTCCCGAACCGGGCGAGAGGCCGGTCCCCGATGGCCAGGATGACGATGCGAACTACTGCAATGTACGCCGCGGCGTGGGCGATGAGCATCGGCAGCGCATACACCCAGAAGTGACGCAGCCCGAACAACTGGTAACAGATCGAATACCACGCCTTCGTGAAGACGATGGTGTGCTCGTTGTGCGGCGTGAGGACCCACACCAGCCAGTTGCCCGACGGCCGGAGGTAATCGAACTCGTCGAGGATGAACCACTGGTCTTTGACGATAGAGAACAGCATGCCGAACGCCAGCACGGCGATCACAGCGTGCGCCCATCGCCAAGGGATTCGCCTGATAGATCCGAGCGCCCGCTGCAGCGCCCTGCCGACCGCCGAGGTGACCCGCGATTCCAGCATTGTCATGGACTCGCTCCTAGTTGACGTGAACCGACTGGCACCCGAGCGATATCGACTCCGAACCATAGACACAGATCTGGTACGTTCCCGCCGGCTTGTGGATCACTACGTCGAAACCGTGGTTCGGACCCTCGCCCGGATACAACGTATCGAACCAGCTGAGCGGCTGCGACGCAACGTACGCGCCCCCTGTGCCGTTGACGTTCACCCAGATAAAGCCCGGACTGCTCGTCGTCAGGTCGGCTGACCATCCGGTGAGTTCGATGGTGCCGGTCCCGCCGGTCAGGGTGTCGATGTTGCCCGCGGCGGAGTACGGGATGGTCACGGACTTGCACGAAAGCAGGGCCCCTGAACTCGCCCCATACACGCAGACCGAGTGGGTTCCCACCTTCATAGGGAGTATGTAGTCGAAGCCGTTGTCCGTGCTGAAGCCGGGCAAGTATCCCGCGAGCCACGGCAGGTCGACGTTGGTCAGCTTTGCCGATCCGGAGCCGTCGACGTTGACCCAGACATACGACTGCTGGCTGGCGTAATAGTCGACATACCAGCCCTTCACCTCCGCCTTGCCGGGGGCCGCGGTGACCGAATCGAAAGACCCCGAGCCATACGGGGCTGTCACCTTTTGACAGGAGATCAGCTCATCGGGCCCGTAGACGCAAACCTGATGTGTACCGGGTGGTGTCGTCACAGTGACGTCGAAGCCCTGCTGCGGGGATGCTCCGGAGAACATCGTCGGCAGCCATGCCAGTGTGGTGTTCGTCGCGTAGGGCTGGCCCGTGCCATCAACGTTGACCCAGATGTAGGCGATCCCGGAGCGATTGGCGTCGAGCGACCAGCCGGTTAGTCGCACGCCACCGGGAACAGGAGTCGCCGTATCGACATTGCCGATCCCGACCGGTACCGTGACGGTCGAGCACAGGATGGTCGTCCCCGTGCTCGCCCGGTACACGCAGACCTGGTGGGTGCCGGCGCTTGCAGGGATGGTGATCGAGAAACCATGATTCGGACCATAGCCGGGAAAATAGGACGGGAACCAGGAGAGAGCCGAACCCGCGAGGTAAGGACCGCCGCTGCCATCGACGTTCACCCAGACGTATTCCGACGCGTCGGGGGTCGGACCCCTCAGCCAGCCCGAGGTAGTGATGGCACCCCACTGCGCAGAGATGGAGTCGACACTCGCGTACGGGGTTCCCGTCGGGGAACCGAACCAGTCGCTATAGAACGTCCAGAAGTTCCGGTTGCCGTAGGCCGAGCATCCGTCACCGACTCCGTACAAGTTGCCCAGGGCGGCGGAGTTCGGCTGGTACGGCGTGTAGTAGTAGAGCGCAGCCGTCGCCTTGTTCGCGATGAACACCGGCGATGAACCGCAGGACGCGTTCGGGCTGAATGCCACATTGCTGGTCTTGCCGACCGGGTACCACGTGAAGGAATTGGAGGTGCCAGGCGGGTTGCCATACCGGATGAACTGGTGCGCGGCAGAGTATATCTGGTTGAAGAAGCCGTAGTAGGCGGAATCGCAGGCGGCGGTATCCGGACACCCGTATCCCATCGCCACTTTGTAGCGGCCCTCGCTCGGAGTAGTCGTGTCAACGAGGGAAGATTCCTTTTCCAGGGTCGCCAACAGTACTTCCGGGCTGATTCCGCACGCGATGGAGACCTTGGCGATCACGCGAGATGCGGGCTCGGCCGCGGCACCGACATATGCAGCGCACATCGCGTCTGCACTGCGCGAATTCGTGTCGACCAGATAGTTCTTGAGACACTCCGACCCGTTACAGTTGGCACCTTTCGACGCGAGGAAGCCCTGGATCTGGGCCTCCGACATCGAGCCGGAGTTGTAGAAGTTGTCGTCGCTGATGATGTTGCCGGGCTGGAAGTCCGAGGAGTTCGCAGCGCTGGCTGAACTGGTTGAACTCACCGTTGGCACGACAATGATCGCAAGCAGAGCTATTGCGACGGCCCCCCATGCAACGAATCTTCTCCCCGGATTGCGCACGGACTGAATTCTACGTCAGCACCCGCGATATCGGCGGAGACCGGCCGCCGCGTTTCGCCTCCCCGCCAGTTCTGGAGCGGGCATTCACGAAACATAGTTACAGTAGTTTGCGTCTACCCCAGCACAGAGAGCGATCACTCATCATGTCCGATACGACTGTCGCGTCCGCGGAGTTGCTCCGAACAGAACTGAACGAAGCTCGACTCGCGATAGCCGCGCTCCGTGGGCAGGTGCGCAAGGCGCAGCGCGAGGTTGGCGAGTACCGCATGCTCTGGAAGTCCGCGAGCGGCGAAGCCGACCGGGCCCGCGAGCAGTTGATCGCGATACGCCGGTCCCGCTCGTGGAAGGTGACCCGCGTGCTGCGGATCGTCAAACGCCGCCGCAAGCGCAGTTCCTCGTCATGAGCCGGTCACCCGTCTCACGACGAGGCCGACTGCGGCCCAGTGCGGTACCAGTGGCCTTCGAAGGGCCACTGCGTGAGGTTCCGCCGAGCGACCGGGTCGCCTTTGTCGCAAGCTACTCGGCCGATGCCACCGTGACACGATCGCTGGACAGACTCATCGGGGAACTGAAGGCATGCGGTTATCCCGTAATACTCGTGCGGGCATCCGACGACGAAGCTCCCCTTGACTGGCCGGGTGACGACCGCGATGACGTGGTCGTCATCAGGAAGCCGAACCTCGGCTATGATTTCGGCTCGTGGGCCGTGGGAATGGCGTGGTTCCCCCACCTTCTCTCGAGGGACTACGTACTGCTGGTCAATGATAGCCTCGTCGGTCCATTCGCTCCGCTCGCCCCCATCATCGAGGACTTCGAGTCATCGATCTGTGACGTCTGGGGTGTCACCGGGACGACACAGTTCATTCCGCACCTGCAGAGTTATTTCCTCGGTTTCAAGAACGCCTCCCTCGCCGATCCGGCACTCCGCGCGTTCTGGCGTTCGCTTCCGGTCGAGACCGACAAGCTCGCGATGGTCGACAGCTACGAACTCGGCCTCACGCGACTGCTGTTTGCCGAGGCCTTCGTCTCCACCGCCATGTTCCAACCCGAACGCGTGGTTGCCCAGGGCCAGAACCCGACGATCAATGGGTGGCGTAGGCTGATTGATCTCGGCTTCCCGTTCGTCAAACGCGCCATCGTCACCGATTCCGGGGTCGCACTCAATGGTTCTGCTGTGGAGATGACGATGCGAGATCGTTTCGGCGAGTCGCTGCACGACTGGCTCTAAAGCAAGGAAAACATCCACAGTGAGAAGACTCGTGCCTGCGGCCGTGCGCCGACGTATCAAGAGCCTGATCCTTCGGCTGGCGATCCTGGCCAAGGTCGTCCGTCCGGAGCGAGAGCTTGAACCGTTCCCTGTGGGCATCGAGCGCTGGTACGCCAAGCGGTCGCTGAAGCTGAAGAAGGACTTCCCCGACCAGTGGCGGCTCGTCCCGCCGTTTTCCGACGGCCATCCTCGCCTCGGCGTCGTGATGCACGTGTTCTATCCCGAGCTGGTCGACGAACTGGTCGACGGCCTTGCGGTGATTCCCATACCGTTCGACCTGATCGTGACCAACGCCACAGGCAACCCGCTCACGGTGGACTTCTCACGGCTTTCACGACTGCGCGAGAGCCGAGTGTATCCGATTGACAACCACGGCAGGGATATCCTGCCGCTGGTCAGCGTGGCCAATGC
>FSWR01000017.1_pt1 | contig 14186 bp, 12 predicted proteins | sample 1638041 | NCBI WGS metagenome assembly FSWR01 (sample SAMEA3914789, study PRJEB12502) | metagenome | biome: forest; material: soil | place: Canada | collected 2011-07-03 | depth 0.3 m | reverse complement strand
TCGCCGAAAGTTCCCTGCTGGTGGAATTCGGATGGCTCACCTTCGTGGTCTGCTGCGTGAAGGCGTCGCGGGAACTGAGTTGGCGGACGGCGTTCGCTGAGGTTTCTCCGACCGTCCCGGGCGGTCCACCTGGATGACAACGGCCGGACGGGATCAGCCGGCCTTACGAAAGCGACGTTTGAGTTCCGTATACGCAGCGGCAAAAGGATTTTTTCTGACGCGGGCGATTCGCGCATATAGCTCGCGAAGCTGAGCTTCGAGCCGCTCATTCTCTGCGATAACTTCGTTGGTTCTACGCAGGATCTCGTCCTGGGGCATTACCTCGTCGGCAACAGGTCGCGGTTCCCGCGCGCGACCGTCGCTCGGGAACGCAATTCCGACGTACTGGAAAACGTGCGCATCCGTGCTCGCGAGTAAGGAAAAGAACTCCGGGGACGGTGTCAACCCCATGGCTGAGAGTCGCGTAGTCAACCATTTCTCCGGGTAGCTCGATACCGTTGGAAGTTCGTCGGCGATGACGAATCCAGAGTCTTCGAATACGGAGTTGACCTCCAGGCGATCGTAGAAATGCAGATGGGTCTTATCGAGCAGCCCAATCTCCGTGTATGGGAACCGACCATCCATCAGGTCCATGCGCACCGAAACGTGTCCCATGTGCGGGATCGAGTATACGATCGCACCTCCAGGATTGAGCAGTTCGTGTACCGCGCGAAGAACCGACCGAGGGTCGGGCAGATGTTCGATGACATCCCCGAAAACCACGATGTCGAAAGTGCCGAGAAGTTCCCTTGCCCCTGGCTCCCGGATGTCGAGGACATGCGCCGCCGTAAGCCGAGTCTTTGCTTCGGCGATGTCTGTTTCGTTGATGTCGACTCCAACGGCCGTGCATCCTTTGAACTTCTGCAATGCCTCCCCGAAGTTGCCGGTAGAACAACCAACGTCGAGCACGCGGGAGCCATCGGGAATGAAGCGAAACATGTTGGACCAGCTGTTATTCGAAGTTTCGGCGACGAACGAATGCTTGGCGTATGGAGAGAGCACATCCATAAGGCTCCTGTCGGTGAATCGAAGCACCGACTTCATCGTCGCTGCAGTTGAATTCTAGCGAGAGTGATATCGCCGACGCGGCGGTAGTCGCGACGCTCAAGGTCGCGCGCGCGATCGGGAGATAGGGTGGTGGCGGAAACCATCAGCTACACCAATCGAGGCCACCACGTGACAAAGCCCGCCTCCTTGGCGAAGAGCATCCTCTCGCGCTACAGGAGGTTCGCCAGCCCGACTGATGAGGACTTGCCGCGACCTCGCGTGCTCTTGACCTTCCCGGCGATCCTTCTTGTGCTCGCCGCGATTCTCATCGTTCTCGGCATCAATGGCACCTCATCCGGCGCCTATTACGGGTCGGTCTACAACGGCAGCGATCCTAATCTGATCAGTGGCAGTCCGCAGTCCATCCGCTCTGACGAGTGGAACACGGGAACATCGTGGACCATCTCGCAATTACAACAAGGTCTGCCTGAACGCAACGGCACCTTTCCCGGCGGTATGGACGCAGCCCTACCGTACGATCTTCCTCGGCTTGACTGGTCGGTTGCCTTCCGACCGCACCTGCTTGGGTTCCTTATGTTGGACGCGAATCATGGACAGGCTTGGCGCTGGTGGGCGAGCGGTTTCGCCCTCATGCTGGCTGTGTATGTGTTCGTGGTCACGTTGGTGCCCCGTCGACCGTTTGTCGGGGCAGCTCTCGCTATCGGCTTCTTTTACAGCCCATTCTTCCAATGGTGGTACCAGTCATCCACTTTCTGGCCGGCCGTTTGGGCCCTCGCAACCATGGCAGCGATCGTCTGGGCTATGAAAACATCGCGGGCGCGATCTCGATGGATCTGGGGAATAGTCATCGCGTACCTCACGGCCGTGATGGCAATGGGCATCTATGTGCCCTATATTCTGGCCGTCTCCTATGTCGTAGCATTTTTCGGCCTTGGAGTATTAGCCGAGAACCGACGGCGCGGGATGCCGTGGAAGCGGCTGCTGGGCGCCGTTGCACCGATTTTCGCTGGCGGAGCAGCCGGCGCTGTCATCACGCTTGTCTTTCTCGCGACGCGGGCCAGCACCGTCGAAGGGTTTCTATCGACGGTTTATCCCGGTGCGCGGCTGAGCGGAACCGGCCAAGCACATTTGCGGTCGTTCGCGCGGGTGATCGGCTCCTCGTTTACCGAGGCGCTCCAGAATGGCGGCTCATTCCTCAGCGCCAACTCATCGGAGGCGTCCACCTTCTTCTTGATCGGTGTCTTCCTAATCCCCGTGGTCGGATGGGCTGCGTATCGTCAGCGTCAACAGCACTCCGTGCTGCCTTGGACCCTGCTTGGCCTAGTCGCCGTGATCGTGGTCTTTGCCACTTACGCATTCATTCCCGGGTGGGATGCCCTCGCTCATGTGCTTTATCTCGACAGGATCCCGATCGATGACACGAGAGTTGGCGTCGTAATCGGGCTTGGACTCGCCTCGCTCGTTCTGCTCGTCTGCGTCATCCGCTATCTGGATGACGCGGGGCGCGCGGCCGGGCCCCTTATCTCTGCGGGGGGAGCCGGAATATTTCTCATCTCACAACTCGGTATTGCTGCAGTGCTAGTCGCAATGAGTGGCCTCGCCGGGCTGCAGAACAATTCGCCGTATTGGTGGTACTTTGCCCTGATATCAACCGCTGCGATCTACCACTTCGCGCGTCGTCGACCCGTGCTTGGGGTCATTGCCTTCCTGCTTGCGACCGTTCCGGCGTCCGCTTCGGTCAATCCTGCTTACATCGGTGTCTTTGACCTACGGCACACCCCCGTTTCGCAGGAGGTGATCAAGGTCAACAAGGAAGCACCCGGTGGATGGGTGGGCATCGGTAACCCCCTCATCTCAGCCACCCTCGTCGAGTCCGGTGTGCGCGCCTATAATGGCGTGCAAGGTGCACCCTCCAATGTCATGTGGAAGCAGGTCGATCCGAAGGGCCGGTATCGACAACAGTGGGATCGGATCGGTTTCATCAACTGGAAGCTCGGCCCGGGCGAACCGCAGGTGACCAACCCGTCGCTCGACCAGGTCGTCGTGACGTTCGATGCCTGCTCGAATTTCGCCCAACGCAACGTTCGGTACGTGCTCGCTGAGGGCAGGCTCAAGGGGAATTGTCTCGCGGTAGACGAAACCACGAAAACGGATAAGGCCGGCTATACGATCTATCGCGTCGTCAGTCCGTGACTATAAAGACGTGTCAAGAGGATTGGTAAAGTCATCGACTATGCCTCTCGTGTGCGTGAACTTGCTTCAATCGACCGGGACCAAAGGGGGATTAGAGGTATATGTGCGCGAACTCTATCGAGCGATAGGCGCACAAGATCCTCACTTTGAGTTTGTCGCCCTCGCCAGCAAAGAGTTCATGACGAGCGATCACTCGTGGTTTCCTGGGGAGGTCGTCGATTCGGGGATCAGCGGTGAGAACCGTTTCAGCTGGGCGCGGGCGGAACTGTTCGCGGTGTCCCGCTTCGCACGCGAGCGTGGCGCGGATCTCATTCACGGCCCGGCCATGTTCGGCCCCCTTAGATCGAGCATCCCCGTCGTGATCTCGGTACATGACCTGCTCTACTTCTCGCATCCCGAACTCATGCAGACGCGGCTCTTCACCGAGCCTGTGAAATGGATGGAGAAGCGAGCAGCGAAGACCGCGACGAGGATCATCACAATCAGCGAGTACTCGGCGCGTGCCATCCGCCGCTATTTCGATTTTCCTGCTGATCGGATCGACGTGATTCCGCTCGCGGCGCGATCGTCGGCGAGCCTTGTAAAGGCCGACGTTACGCGGCGAACTGATCTGTTCCTCGCGATGGGACAGCGGAGCCCGTACAAGGATTTCGAAACTATCGTCCGGGCCTGGGCACTCATGGAGCCGAACGACCGCCCTCATCTCGTGATCACGGGCGGACACGGGGATGATCCGCTTGCTCCGCTCGTAGCATCACTCGGTCTCTCGTCATCGGTCGAACTGAGGAATTGGGTGTCGACCGAAGAACTTGCGGAGCTGCTCGCTACCGCGACCGCGCTCATCGATTCGACGCTTGCCACTGGTTTCTCGCTGCCTACCCTCGAGGCCATGTCCATGAGCCTTCCGGTGCTGCTCGCCGACACCGAAATTTTCCGGGAGGTCGGCGCTGGTGCGGCGGACTATTTCTCGGCTGGCGATTCTGCCGATCTCGCTTGCGCGGTACAGTCCCTCAGCGCCGACTCTGCCCGGCAGAAGGAACTTTCTCGACTTGGATTGGCTCGCTCAGCCGGGTTCTCCTGGCAGAAGGTGGCGGCAGAGACGTTGGCCTCGTTTCACCGGGCCCTCGCTGACGGTTCAGCCGCGCGAGACACCTAAGCCAGTCGCGACAGGGTGTCAAACAGCAGATCGATGCCCCCCTCGACCGGGTAGTGGTGGTTGCCGACGAACAACCCGTCATCGTGGATCTTGTCGGCTGCCGGAAGTTCAGCCGGGATAACGGACGGCAGGTACTGCATCACTGGGTTCCGGGTGAAATTGCCCGCAACGATCGGTCGCGACTCGATGGACACCTTATGGAGAGCTTCGACGACGTCGCTGCGGCGGCCGGCGAGGCCGCCTTCGAGAATGAGAGAGAATCCGAACCAGCTGCTGTCGCCCGTCTCGCGCTGCGTACGGATGTCTGACAGCTCGCCGAACTTTGCTTTGAAATATTCGGCATTCGCTCGGCGACCGGCGACCAGCGCCGGCACCTTCTTGAGTTGCTCGATCCCGAGCGCGCCCGACATCTCCAGTGGGCGCACGTTGTAGCCAGGCAGCACGAAGCGGAAGAGGTCATCGAACATATCGCCGGACTTGTGATGTACGAAGTTCTCCTCCGGCAACTCGCGAGTCCAACCGTGTGCGCGCAGGGACGTGAGCATCTGATGAAGCTGCTCATCGTCTGTGACTATGACACCGCCCTCCATCGTCGAGATGTGGTGGGAGAAGAAAGCGCTGAACGTGCCCATTTGCCCGAAAGTTCCTGCCGCCTTACCTTCGAAAGTCGCGCCTAACGACTCACAGTTGTCTTCGAGGAGGAGCAGACCATGCCGTTCTGCCATGGCTGTGAGACGCATGAAATCGTTCGGATTGCCGAGCAGGTTGACCGCGAAGATCGCTTTGGTCTTCGGACCGACCGCTGCCTCGGCAAGCTCGAGATCCATGTTGAGGGTATCGATATCGATATCGACGAACTTCAGGATGAGACCATATTGCTGCAGCGGATAGTACGTGGTCGCCCACGACACCGCAGGCACCAGTACCTCATCACCAGCGTGCAGATCGCTACGCGGGTCGAGCACCGCCGCTGCGATCGCGAGCAGGTTGGCCGAGCTGCCAGAGTTCACCATCACCGCATAGCCAACTCCGAACTGAGCTGCGAACTCCCGCTCGAACTGAGCGACAAGCGGGCCCATTGTGAAGCGGCCGCTCGCGATCACATCCTGAAGGGCGGCATATTCCTTGTCGTCCCAGGATGAAGTGGCAAGAGGAAAACCCTTGAGGGGCTCGCTGGAGAGGCTCACGTTCAGATCCTTTGTTTTTTGTCGGTGGCAGCCAGGAAGGAAGCGTAGACCTCGGCCATTCCGCTCTCGAGGCTCGTCGTCGGCGCCCAGCCGAGAGCACGTGCCACTGAGGAATCGAGCATGCGCTGATGCACTCCGGCAGGCCTGGTCACGTCGTACTCGAATGATCCCTCATAACCAACCACGTCTCGGGCAAGCTCGTAGTATTCGGTGATCGAGCGATCATCGCCGACGCCTAGATTCAGGATCGCCGGCCACTCTACGAGTCTGCCGACCTGCCCGACCAGCCAGGATGCGAGGTCGATCGAGTATGTGAATTCGCGTCGAGCGGTGCCATCCCCCCAGATGAGTACGGAAGAAGCACCCGCGACCTTCGCCGCGTGCACCTTTCCGATCGTCGCGGCGATGAGATGACCATGACTTGCCGAGAAGTCGTCATTCGGACCATAAAGATTGGATGGGACGGCGACACGGTAATCAAGACCATACTGTGCACTCGCGTACTCGCACAGCTTGGTCGCCGCGATCTTCGCAAGCGCATAACCTTCATTGGCCGGCTCCAGCGGTGCCGCGAGCACGTCGGATTCGACGAAGGGCTGCCGATAGTGCTCCGGATACATCGCAGCGCTTCCGATATAGAGCAACTCCGGAACTCGCTGGTCTATCGCCGCCGAGATTACGCTCGTGTCAAGCAGCAGATTGTCAAGCAGATAGGAGGTTGGCGTCGCGAGTTTCGCGGCGATGCCGCCGACCAACGCCGCGGCGTGGACGACGGCATCCGGCGCAATCTCGGCAACGAGCCGGCCTGTCGCTGCTTTATCGCGGAGGTCGACTCGATCACGCGTGATCACGATAAGTTCATCGCCAGGGCGTCGCGAGAACCACTGCCGAGCAATGCTCGAGCCGAGCATCCCGCGCCCACCGGTTAGGAGCGTTCGCACCTTAGCTGGCGTTCTGTACCGTGTCGACGTAGTGCTTGCCCTCGATCGCCAGTGATGCGATGTCGGCATCCACCATGATGCGCGCTAGGTTCGGCGTGAGCACCTTCGGCACCCAGCCGAGTACCTCCCGAGCCTTCGTGGGGTCCCCAATGAGCGAATCGACCTCAGTCGGACGAAGGTAGCGCTCATCGAACCGAACGTATTTCTCCCAGTCGAGCCCGGCGTGCTCGAAAGAGATCTGAAGGAAGTCCCGCACGGTGTAAGCAGTATTGGTCGCGAGCACATAGTCACCGGGCTCATCGTGCTGCAGCATCCGCCACATTCCTTCGACGTACTCGGGTGCATAGCCCCAATCGCGCACGGCATCGAGGTTCCCCATGAAGAGTTCCGACTGCTCACCGGCCGCAATACGCGCGACGGCACGCGTGATCTTGCGCGTCACGAACGTGCCGCCGCGGCGCGGGGACTCATGGTTGAACAGGATGCCGTTGCAGGCGAACAGCCCGTAGGCCTCCCGGTAGTTTCGGGTAATCCAGTACGAGTAGACCTTTGCAATGCCATATGGCGACCGCGGATAAAAGGCAGTCTCTTCGTTCTGCGGTGGAGGCGATGCACCAAACATTTCGGAACTCGATGCCTGATAGAAGCGCGGAGAGACGCCTGCGGAGCGGATCGCTTCGAGCAGACGAATGGTGCCGAGGCCAGTGGTGTCAGCTGTGTACTCTGGCTCGTCGAAACTCACGCGCACGTGCGATTGCGCCGCCAGGTTGTAGACCTCGTCCGGCTGGATCTCGTTGAGGAGCGTGACCAATCGCGAGCCATCGGCAAGGTCGGCAAAGTGGAGAAACAATCGCTGGCGTGACTCGTGCGGGTCTTGATAAATATGATCGATTCGATCGGTGTTGAACGTCGATGACCGACGGATGAAACCGTGGACCTCGTAGCCCTTCGAAAGAAGCAACTCCGCAAGATAGCTGCCATCCTGGCCTGTGATGCCCGTGATGACTGCGCGCTTCGATTTGGTTTCTGTCACTGCTATTCGCTCCGGCATCGATTTGCTCATTCGGAAGATTCGGCGATGGGCCGTTGGTCTACGCCTCGAAAAGGCGTTGCTAGCCTATCCGAGTGACCTTGGACATCATGATGCCCTTCTACGGCCGTTTCGATCACCTACGGCTGGCCGTCAATAGTGTCCTCGCGCAGACGGATGATGATTGGCGCTTGACGATCATCGACGACGTCTACCCAGACCTCGCTCCCGGCGAATGGGTCGCAGCCATCCGGGACGCGAGAATCACATATCTCCGCAACGAGACCAATCTGCGGCCGAGTCGCAACTACAATAAGGCGATAAGCCTCACCTCGGGAGAATTTGTGGTGATTATGGGCTGTGACGACATCATGCTGCCCGGTTACGTCGCGCGAGTTCATCAACTTCTCGGACAGTTCCACCACGCAGATGTCGTTCAGCCCGGCGTTTCGGTGATCGACGAGAACGGCGCACCTACTCTTCCACTGGCCGATCGTGTTAAAGGCTGGTATCGGATTGGCGGCGTGGGCCCCCGCGCGTACAGCGGCGAGCGACTCGCCGTGAGCTTGTTGCGCGGCAACTGGACGTATTTCCCATCCATCGTATGGCGCACGGAATTACTCGCGCGCTTCGGCTTTCGGACTGACCTCGATGTCGTGCAAGACCTCGCCATGTTATTCGAGATCGTGAAATCCGGAGGAACCCTGGTGCTCGACGACGAGGTCGTCTTCAACTATCGACGCCACTCGGGGAGCCTGTCGTCGACGACCGGACCGGACGGATCGAAGTTCAAACAGGAGCGCACCCTCTTTTATGAAGCCGCAGCGACAGCGAGTGAGTTGGGCTGGCGAAAGGCGGCACGGGTCGCCAAGCATCACCTGGCATCCCGCCTCAATGCACTTCGTGAGATACCGGCTGCTACCGCCGCGAAGAATTCCGCCGGCCGACGTACATTGATACAGCACGTGCTGCGACGCCCCTACACTCCTGCTAAACCTCGATGACAGAGCTTCGATAGAATTAGCGGCGTGCCCGTTCTCTTCCCTCGCACACTCATCGTGATGCCGGCCTTCAATGAGGAGGCATCTGTTGGCGACGTCGTGCGCGAAGTGCTTGAGGCGCTCCCTGGCATTGCGGTACTCGTCGTGGACGACGGATCTTCGGATGCGACCGCGCTCGAGGCCATGCGAGCGGGCGCGCTGGTCGCGTCCCTGCCGTTCAATCTCGGAGTCGGCGGAGCAATGCGCACCGGGTTCAGATACGCCCTCGAGAAGGGCTTCGACAACGTTGTGCAGATCGACTCGGACGGTCAGCACGACCCCGTGAGTGTTCCAGCGCTTTTGGAACAGCTCGACACCGCTGACCTCGTTCTCGGTGCCCGGTTCGCGGGAACTGGCGATTACAGAGTGACCGGTCCCCGCCAGTGGGCGATGATCACGCTCGCCGCGATCCTCAGCCGTACGTCGCGGACCCCGCTCACCGATACCACCTCCGGATTTCGGGCATCCGGACCTCGCGCTGTAAAGCTCTTCGCCGAGCACTATCCGGCCGAGTATCTTGGCGACACAATCGAAGCCCTGGTCATCGCCTCAAGGTCGGGGCTCGTCATCCGACAGGTGCCTGTGGTCATGCGGCCGCGTGCTGGCGGAGTGCCGTCGCACAATCCGTTCAAGGCCGCCGCCTATCTCGCGAGGGCTGGGCTCGCACTCGTCTTCGCGCTTCTTCGACCGCGCTCGACATATCGCCTCGGGAGAAGCAGATGAGCGTGGTCAGCTACATTTTCGGAATCGGTTCCGCGCTGCTTATTCTTGTCGTCGTTATCGAACTGCTTCGGCGCGGACACCTTCGAGAACGCCATGCCGTGTGGTGGTTCTTTGCCGGCCTCCTCGCCCTCGTCGCCGGAGTCTTTCCCGGCACGCTTGCCTGGGCTGCTGGCGTTATTGGTATCGAGGTTCCCATCAACCTCGTGTTCTTCGTCAGCATTGCGATACTCTTCCTCGTCTGTCTGCAACACAGTTCTGAGCTCACGAAATTGGAGAGTAAGACCCGCACGCTCGCCGAACGAATCGCCATACTCGAGATGCGGGGAAGGCGGAAGGATGTCGCCGAGTCAGTCGAAGACGATCCAGCTACATCGCCGACGGAGTCAGCGTCGGACGACCACCCTGGTGCCGAGCGAAGGGCATGCTGAATCGATTTCCGATTGCAGCGAAGAGTTCGCCGTATACACGGTAACGTCGCCTCGGAGGGTCGTCATAAGCGAACACAGGTCGCCGATCTTGTTTTCATGATAGCCGCCGTATGATGCCACTCTCAGGGCATTGCTGTCGGTCATCGAGTTCGCGGCTACTTCGAGCAGCCAGAAATTGATGAACAGCTGATGCGGGTCTCCGGATTGCCAGAATATGGCGGGGTGCTTGAGGTCCGCGGCATCGAGGATCTTCTCCGCAACCTCGTCGCCATGGCCGTTCACCTCGCCTGCCAAGATCCACACGATTGGCTGCCGCCATGTATGCAACTCGTCGGATGGCGGCGCCGCTACAACTATTCCCGCGGTTACCATGACAACGACACCGATGGTGGCGGCGCGTAGTCCGACGTGCCGGAACGCCCGCGCCGCCGCCGCTGGAAGCAAGCCTATGATCATGATCACGAATATCGTCGATGCGATCCAGGCGTACTTCGTGGGGTAGTAGGTCCACGGGTTTGGTGCCAGCCGCGTTAAAAAGAGAAGTCCTCCGAGCCCGAGAAGCGCACCTGCAGCAACTCCCAAGGCGACCAAGAACAGCAGTCGACGTCGACGCCAGAAACTCACGGTTGCGAGGAGCACGGCGGTTCCAGCGAGAACTGGGAGCATCCAATGAGGGAACTCATACACGCCACCCGGTGCCTTGAGAAAAGCCCGTAGGCTAAGAAAACTGGGCAGCGCTACGCCGACGGCGTAGAGGGCCAGCTGGACAACCCCAACCACGGGAAACCAGATCGAGGTGCCCCGAAGCGGCCAGAACTCGCGTCGGTGAACGAGCAGAATAACGAACGCGAGTACCGCCGGAATGGTTACCAGCGGGCTCCACACGGCGAGCAGGCACGTGCCTGCCAGGCATTGTATGCCGAAGGCGAAGCGCGGATGCGCGGGCGAACCGATCGCGGCGATGACGGACGGAAGGATGATCACGAGAGCTACATGCGCGCTCAGGAAGCCGTAGTCCACTGGGTAGCTCGTGAAAAACCAGGACAGAGGAACAACGGACCCCGCGGCGCCGACGACTGCGATGACCAACCTGCGGTCGGTTGCGGCGCGTGCAATTTGGGCTGCGAGCATCCCGGAAAAAAAGCATAGGAGGGCGATGATAATCGCCCAGACTTGCACGAACGCTGCGATGTCGTGTCGTAGAAGTCCGTTCGACGCGACGCCCGCGCGTCCGGATGACATCACAAGTGCGAGAAGGGCTGTCGGAAGTGGAACCGGGTTCTCGTTTGTCCCGACGGCGATTCCGCCGCCATAGATAATCTGTCGCGCAAACAATAGGTTGTTTGCCTGGTCGTTGGACATCACCCAGAGGAACTTTGCGGCGCCCGGAATAACGGTGGAAAGCGCGATCGATACCAGCCACACCACGGGACCGACGATCAGCGACAGCCATGCGGTCCAATTCGCTAAGCCGGTGAACGGTCTCGACAACAGCCGGGAAACCAGAACCGATCCCACGACCCCTAAAACCATGTACGCACCGAGAACTGTCGGCAACATAGGAAGGCGCACTGCCGACGTCGCCATCATGAGCACGAGCAATGCCCAGAGGTTCCCGATGGCTATCACCGCTACGGCGAGTGCCACGCCCCAGCGCCGCGACGTATAAAGAAACCAGGGGATGGAGGCGACGACGATCACCACCCAGCTGGGAAGACCGACGAGCCCCCCGCCCCCCGACATTATGACAAGCGCCACTAGCAGGACAGGTAGTGTCGACCGCCTTGCATCAGGGCGGCTGACCTGCGTCACCGCGTTCCCTCCGAAATGCGATGCCACAGGGCGTATAGGGCATACACCGCGAGGCCGCCAGAGGGACCGATTAGAAGAGCTGCTTCGACGCGAAGGGTGAAGCCCATACCCGTCATCATTATCAAGATGGTGATAACGGCAGCCACAAGCCATCCGATCGAATAGGCGAGGTGCTGCGAGCGAGCGAGCACTGCTGAACCGCTCACAGAGAGGACGGCAACGAGCCCCGACGAAATAACGAGCGCACCGATAAGGCTGCCTTGCATCTGCGTACCCGAGATCCAGAACAGCACGGCTGGGCCCAGCCACCAGCCCAGCGTGGCGAGGACGGATGTTCCAGCAGTCAAAACCACAAGCACCACAACGAGCGAGCGAATCATTGAGCGGCCACTGTCACGAAATCGGACCACGAAATAGCTTTGCAGCGCCATGACGGTAACAATCAGAGGAGCGCGCGTGAGAGTTATCGTGAATATCAGCTGACCAACCAACGCTGTCGGCTCCGACTTCGCCGTTACACCGACAACGAGCGGGAACCCGCTGACAAGAATCGCCGCCGACACCGAGGCGAGCACCGTTCGAGCCACGTTCCAGCTGAGGTCAAGGTGCCCGACATCCAGGTCGCTGCGACCAACGAAATCTCCTCGGATGAAGCGCCAGAGCAACAGGATCGCGAGTGGAAATGGCAGCGCTGCGGCCCACGAGAGCGCAACGATTTCGTGTGTGAAAAGCAATGCGATTAGAAGGAGGAGCAAGCGAAGGACACCGTCCGTCGACACGAGAAGTGCGAGCGAACGCCACTGGGACACGCCGTAAAGCGACCCGCTCAGCGTGGCGACAAGCACGTAGGACGCGGCACCCACCGCAAGCGGCCAGACTAGGTCCGGAGCGTCGTGGTGGAAGGTTGCGGTCGCCCAGAGCGGTGAGGAGGCCACCACTACGACGAACACGAGGACAGCAGTCGCCAGGGCAAATGCTCGCGCGCGGCTCGCGGTCGTGCGCGAGCCCGGCGCGATCGGGTGAGTCGCCCTCGTGACTTCTTGCTGGATCCCAGAGAGGCCGCCGATTATGAGGTAGAGGGCGGCCCAGAAAACGGCGAAAACCGCGTAAGCCGAGGGGCCGGTCTGTCGAAACACGAGGAAGGTGACGACATAGCCGGACACACCCGCAATAGCGGTGGCGCCGATGATGAGAAAGGCGCCCCCGTTTCGAGCCGGCGCCGAGCCGGACGGCTCAGATATCAATCCTGTAATGCGATCCACTCCTGGAGGCTCGCCACTCCTCGCTCGACGTCCCACTTCGGTGTCCAGTCGATCGAGCTGACCGTGCGTGAGATGTCGCATTCGGCGTGCCTTACGTCACCATCACGGAAGGCGCCGGTGACGTGAGGTGCCGGCGCCCCGTGGAATCGGGCAATCTGCTCAGCAAGTTCGAGAATCGTCGTACCGACCCCCGAGCCGACATCGAAGATCGACGGATGCCCGGCGGGCCGCTCGGCAATGACAGCCGCGACTGACTCGGCGACATCATCGATGAATACGAAATCTCGCATGATCAACCCATCCTCATAGACGGGGATGGAGTCGCCACGCATCGCCATCTGTGAAAAGAGTGAAACTATGCCTGTGTAGGGATTGATGAGTGACTGGCCGGGTCCATAGACGTTCTGAAACCTCAGAATGGTGAGCCGCGTGTCGTGCGAGCCCGCCCAGGCGGAGAGAATGTGCTCCTGCGCGAGCTTGGTCGCGCCGTAAACGCTTGTCGGCGCCGGCCAAGTTCTCGTAGCCTCGCTCGACACTGCTACAGCATCGGCAAAGTTCCATTCTCCGCGCTCGAGTTGTGCATGTGAGCGCTGACCGGGCAGAAACTCCGTTGCGTCGCTCTTGCGCCACATGCCCTCGCCGTACACCGCTCGACTGCTGCTGAGCACGAAATGCGATGGCACGTGGCCCGCCACTGCGAAGGCATCGAGCATCCGGGTCGTACCGAGCACGTTGACCTCAGCGTGACGGCTCGCCTCGTGAAGCGATTGGGCTGTTCCCGTCTCGGCGGCGAGATGCACAACGACATCCGGGCGGAAGCCTTTGAGCAGATCGACCCAACCCGTCTCGTCGACCACATCGGCGACCACGAGCTCGGCGGAAGGATGCAGCGCCGCCGGTCTTGCTCCGGACGGGTGCACCTGGGGATGGAGGTTGTCGAGCACCACCCAACGATCGGCGTGAGGCGCAATAAGGTGCGAAATCGCGCTGCCGATGAAGCCGGCGCCTCCCGTCACGAGAACTGTACCGATGGTCAATCCGGCCAAGTGAATCCTTAAAATCAACGGGAGTGGGCAAGCGCACTCGAGCCTACAAGAAGCCTGGAACGTTTACTCGTTCGCGGGCACCGAGTTGCGGATCGGCCTGCGTCGTCCGATCGATTTCGTTCTGTCCCACCACTGGCGGAGGCCCCTGCCCGGCCCGAAATCCTTGAGAGAGAGAGCTCTTTTCTCAATCCCGTGCCAGCTCAACCACGCACATCCGACCGTGATCGCCAAGGTCGCGAGCACCCACGGCACATACCCCCAGTGATACCAGCCGAGAAATGCGGTGAATTGGGCTACGAGAAAACCGTAGACGTAGATCCC
>FSWR01000038.1_pt1 | contig 16224 bp, 17 predicted proteins | sample 1638041 | NCBI WGS metagenome assembly FSWR01 (sample SAMEA3914789, study PRJEB12502) | metagenome | biome: forest; material: soil | place: Canada | collected 2011-07-03 | depth 0.3 m | reverse complement strand
TGGAACCCCACCTGGAGCCCGGTCGTCGACCGCATCAAGGATCTGCTCGACAGTGGTTTGGTCGACGGCAAGCTGATGAACGGCGTCGAGCCGTTCAACGTCGGCAACGGCCAGTTCGCCTCCGGCAAGTGGGCGTTCACGATCATGGGTGCCTGGCAGCTGCAGTCGTTCCAGCAGAACGCGAAGTTCAAGTTCTCACTCAACCCCGTTCCCGGCGGAGACGCGGGCACCAAGCCCAAGAGCTTCACGTTCGTCGGTTCGGGATGGGGCGTCAACGCCGCATCCCCGGTCAAGGCTGCCGCGGAAGAGTACGTCGCATTCATGGCGGAGCCCGCCAGCGATACGGGGTACCTGACCGCCGAGAACTCGTTCAGCACGCTGTCGAATGTTCCGAGCCCGACGATGTCGAGCGCGACCGCATTCGTGGATGCTTTCAACGCCAGCCGTACGACGCCGTCGCCGGTGGAGTTCATCCAGTTCGCCGACTCGGAGGCGAAGATGCAGAACGAGGGTTCGTCGTTGTTCAATGACCCGAAGCAGTCCGACGCGACCCTGCTCGGGATGCTCGACACGCAGATTCCGAAGACGAAGTAGCGTCGAAAGATCTGGATTGACGGGGCGGCTGCCCTGCGGAGATCCGCTCGGGCAGCCGCCCTCAGATACGACTTGGAGTTTGACGGAATGTTATTAAGAGCACGCTCGGCAGCGCTGTTCATACTGCCGGCGGGCATCCTCTTCGCGGTGTTCGTGCTGTATCCGCTCGTGCGCGGTGTCGAGCTCAGCTTCACCAACGCGCTCGGTCCGTCGGGCGGCCAGTTCATCGGCTTCGCCAACTACGTGCAGATGTTCAGGGACCCGACGATCGTGCGCGCCTTCATCAACACCATCGTCTATACCGTCGTCGTGGTGGTCGTGCAGAACTCCGTCGCCATGTTCGTCGCGTATTGGCTCTTCAAACTGCGGATCGTGCGCAACATCGTTCGCGCGAGTCTGCTCCTCCCCGCCATGATGGCCTTTGTCGCCGTCGGGTATCTCTGGTCGTTCATCTACTCGCCGCTCGGCGGACCACTCGACCGGGCGATGGATACGCTCGGTCTTCACGCGCTCGAGAAGGTCTGGCTCGGCGACCCGCAGGTTGCCCTCATGTCGATCGCGTTCGTCTACATCTGGATGTACACGGGCTACGCGGCCACGATCTTCCTCGCCAACTACCTGGCGATCTCGCCGAGTGTGCTCGAGGCGGCACAGCTCGACGGCGCTCGCGGATGGTCGCGCTTCCGCCACATCGACTGGAAGCTGCTCGCGCCGTCGGTGACGATCAACGTCACCCTGTCGGTCATCGGCTCGCTTCGCGTCTTCGATCTCCCTTTCATCATGACCAACGGTGGCCCGAACGGCGCGACCCAGACGCTCAGCCTCTCCATCTACCAATCAAGTTTCGCGAGTTTCCAATTCGCGTACGGCACGACCCTCGCGGTCGGACTGCTTCTGCTCACGATAGTGGTGGGCGTCACCCAGGCGACCCTGCTGCGACGTCGAGAAGTGGACCTGTAATGACTGCCCTCACCTCCGCCTCGCGAATCGCGAGCGCCCGCGGCGCTCGGCCGCTTCGAATGCGCCGCCGACTGGGGACCGGCGTTGCCTCCCTCCTGCTCCTGCTCTTCGCGGCACTCACGCTGACTCCCATCTACCTCATGGTCGCGGTGTCGCTGAAGAACGACACCCAATCGGCGAACGACCCCTTCTCGCTACCGCTTCAGCCGCAGTGGTCGAACTATGTGGCGGCGTTCGAGAACATGCACTATCTGCAGGCGGTGGGGAACACCCTCATAATCACGGGCGCGACCGCCGCCCTGACGATCGTCACGTCGTCGATGGCCGCGTGGGCGATCGTCCGCTACACCCGCCGATGGACGAGGACGGCGTACCAGATCTTCGTGGCCGGCCTGACGATCCCGATCTTCGTCGTGATCACGCCGCTGTACCAGGTCATGCAGCAGTTGCACCTGCTCGACAGCTACCTCGGGATCGTGCTCGCCTACACGGCGGTGACCATGCCGTTCGCTGTGTTCTTCTTTGCCGGATTCCTCCGAACGGTGCCCCCCGAACTCGAGGAGGCCGCGGCGGTCGACGGTTGCGGGCTCGTGCTCACCTTCGTGCGCATCGTCTTCCCGCTACTGAGGCCCGCGACCGCGACGCTCGCGATCTTCATCATCCTGCAGGTTTGGAACGACCTCATCTTTCCGCTCATCCTGCTGTCGTCCAACGACAAGCAGACGGTAACGCTCTCGGTCTACGCGACCATTGGCACGCATATGTTCAATGCCTCGCAGTTGCTGCCGACTCTCGTTCTCGGCGTGGTCCCGCTCTTCGTCGTGTTCCTGGTGCTGCAGCGCTACGTCGTCGCCGGCATCTCGGTGGGCGCTGGAAAATAGGCTCGCAGGCTGCGTCGCCGGAGGAGACTCGAAATTGCTCATTGTGTCGATGCAGTACTCGGAAGAGCGACACAGAGGGGGTCACCGAGTTTCCGACGATCGATCCTCGTGTCGCCGCGGCGCTCCACGATCCCGTTCAGCCTTGGCGACCCACCCAGGCTGATCATCGCCCCCTATATCTGCACGAGTTGCTGCGGTTCGTTCGCACGCGATGCCCCGAGCGCATCCGGGTTCTTCTTCGCCCACCAGAGGAGGCCGATGTAGATCAGGTCGAAGACGCTGCACAGGATGCCGAGGCCGAGTATGAAAGGCGAGCCCTCCAGCACGCCGAGCAGGATAGTGGGCGCGAGGGTGCCGATCCACTTGGCGACGGCGATCAGCATCGTCTGGCCGCGACCGCCGCGACGGGCGACCAGCATAGCGATGAACAGCCCTGACATCAGAACGTTCTGCAGGAAGGCGGAATAGCGCGCACCGTCATTCCACCCGAACTGAGCCACGAATAGCGCCTGCACGGCATAGGACGCGCCGAACACGACGACGCCCCAACCGATGAAGAGGGGCCGAGTCACGAAGCTCGGCAGCTCCGCGCGGCCGAACCGGAAGAAGGTATAGACGATGACCACGTCGGCCGCGGCCCAGGCGAGGTTGATGAACGTCTGCGCGGAGACGGCGGTCGTTAGGCCGTGGATGCCGTAGATCGACTCCCAGGCGATGTTCAACCCGAGCGCCGCGACCGGCATGGCATAGGTCTTGTAGGTCAAGCCGACTCGGATCGAGTCGACATAGACGATCGTCCAGGCGAGGCCGCTGAGGATTGTGAGAAAAAGCGTCATGAGACCCTCCAGTTTGCTAGTGATGACCCTGGTCGGGACGACCCCGACCAGTGATTGCGGGCTCCGCGGATCGATACCGGCGGATGAGGTCCGCGACTTCCTCGCCCAGTCTGGACAGACCGGCGCCGGATGAACCCGACAGCTGTACGAGCAGCAGGCCTTGCACGGCGGCACCGACCGTGAGAGCCCGGTTTCTGTCGCCTTCGTACGGCGCAAGCAGATCTGCGAGGTGGCCGTTGAAGGCCGCAACGACCGGCCGCAAGTCGTCATCGTGTCCGGCAGCGACGATCATCTCGAACACGGCCGCCGTTTCGACGCGCCGTTCGGCCACAAGACGTACGGCGAATGCCGCGCAGATGGCGGGCGTGTCGTCGATGCTCGCTGACGCGGCCAGAACGAGGCCGGCGAGCTCCATTCCGATGCTCGATCCGGCGTGCTCCAGGGTCGCCCGCCGTAGTTCGCCGATCGACGCAAAGTGGTAGCTGACGGACGCGATTGAGACGTGCGCCTCCGACGCGACGGCGCGATGCGTGAGCGCGCCGGAACCGCTGGCGGCAACCACGCGGACCGCGGCGTCGAGCACCAGGCCACGCCGCGCGGCGCCACGTGCGTGGCGCCCGTCCCGCGAGGCTTCCATCGCCCCTCCCAACTATCAGTATAAATGTACTGATAGTTGGCGCGCGGTGCAAGCGCCCATCCGAGACCCTGCCGAACTAGTCCCGCGGTTGGGTTCTCTCCGCGGGCGGGATCAGCAGGATGACCGAATAGCCCAGGATCGCCACCGCGGCGCCGATGGCCATCGACAGGGACGCATCGTTGGTTTGATGCCCGACGAATCCGGCCCCGGCGAACCAGGCCATCAGGACCGCGAGCAGCGCGATGGCGGCGGCAACGATCATCGGGATGCGCCGCGTCAGCGCAGCTCGGACGACCGCCGTGACGGCCGCGACGACCAGGAGGGTACCGAGCACCGCGTGCACGGCGAGCACCACCGGGCCTGCGGTCACTGCCGCCGCGAAGGCCGCGAACGGGCTCTTTCCCGCGTCCGATGCCGGAAGCTTCGTGTAAAGGTTGACGGCTGTGCCGAGCCCGAATACGAGAAGCGTCAGCACAATCGCGGCGAAAGAATTGAACCGCAATCCTGTGATCCTCCGGGCCGCCGGTGCGTCCACGGCCGAATCTTCTGTTCGCGAATAACTCATGTGATCTCCTCTAGGGGTTTGCGAAGGTGACTGATCGAAGCGCGCGCTTCATCCGGCAGCGCTGTTGTTGAGCGCCGCAAGCACGAGCGAGGCGAGGGCGGTCTGCGTCGCGAGGCTCGGATGGACGCCGTCCTCGATAAACGCGTGGTCGCCCGCCGCGGCGACCGCCGGGGCGCTGTCGACGACCCGGTCATCCATCTGCGAGTAGGCCACGGAAAGGTCGGTCAGATCCGCGTTCGTCCAGGTGATTCCGGCGGCGTGGAAGAAGGGGAAGGCGATGACGAGTGACTCCTCGACCGGCGTGGGCGTCACCCAGACCCACCGCGAGTTCTCCCCAGGGAGCGATCGCGCGCGGAGCTCCCGCAGGTTCCGCAGCGTCTCAGCGCGCGTCACCAGTTGTGGGCCGTCCGGGGAGCCGAAGCGCTGGGAGTCGTTGCTGCCGAGCATGCAGAAGACCCAGTCCGCGGCCTGTCGACGGATGTTCGGCACGCCCGCGAGCACCTGGGTCGTGGTCGCTCCCGTGATGGCGAGATTGCCGAAGCGGAGGTGGAGCTCTGGTCGTTCTGCGTCGAAAAGCGCATGGAGGATCTCGAACCACGACAATCGATCGGCGGTCGTGCTTTCGCCGACGGCGACGATGTGGGCGCCTTCCTCGAACGGCGCACCGAGCAGGTCGGCGCGAACGACCGGGTCGGCTGCGAGGATGCTCACCGCACTCGTACGCTGGGCCTCGAGTTCGGCCAGCGTCGCGCGGTAGCTCTCCTCGTCGGTTCCGAAGATGGCCGCCAGGGTCTGGTCGGTCAGCTCGCGGGCAAATCCGAGCGCACGACCCGGTTGCTGGAAGCGGACCAGTTTCTCCAACATCGCATCGCTCATGATGCGTCCCTGTTCCGGCGGCTCGTGCTTGCCGTGGTCATAGAGTCATGCCTCCGGTGATATCGAGGGTGGTCCCCGTGATCCAGGACGACCCGTTGGAAACCAGGAAAGCGACGGCCTCGGCGACGTCCGCGGGTCGGCCGATGCGTCCGAGCGGCACACGGGATCCGATTTCCGCGAGCTGCGAAGCGGGCATGCGGCTTCGGAGCTTGGCCGTCTCGACGATCGACGGCGCGACGCAGTTCGCCCGCACGCCAGAGGTCGCGTACTCCTTCGCGATGTGCTCGGTGAACATGACAACGCCGGCTTTCGCTGCCGCATACGCTGCATTCGCCTGGGAAGGCCTGCGACCGGCGCTCGAGGCGACCGTCACGATCCGGCCGCCGCCCTTCTCTAACATTCCGGGAAGCACCGCATGCACGGCCAGGAATACCGACGTCAGATCGGTCTCGATGATGCTCCGCCACCGTTCCGGCTCGAGGGCCGCGGTCGCCATCGGAGCGCCGTCGCCACCGGCCAGCGTAACGAGAATGTCGATGGTCCCGATCGTCGACGATGCGTGGGCGACTACCTCGCCAAGGTGATCGGCATTGCGCGCGTCGCCGAGATAGGAAACGGAGGTGCCCCCGTCACGGCGAATCCCCTCGACAAGCTCGTCGAGTGTCTCCTTGGTGCGGCCGTGGACCGCGACGGCAGCCCCGAGCCCGGCGAGCGCCCGACTGACCTCGGCGCCGATCGACCCCGTAGCTCCGGTTACGAGCGCGACATGCCCTGACAGTGGTTTCGTTTCCTGCATGGAATCATTCATATCACAGAACCATTACTCCGCTGGTAGTATTTTTGGGTGACGCAAAATGACGACCCGACGTGGCGAAATGCGTCACAGCGCGTTGCCTTCCTTCTGTCGCAGGTCGGGTCGTTCGCGACCGCCCGGTTCGCGGATCGTCTCGTTGACCTGGGGCTCCAGCCGAGCGACATCGGCATTCTCAGGATGATCGCGGTCGAGCCGAGCCAGAGCCAGCAGGCGCTGGCCGCGCGCCTGGGCGTGGGCCCCAGCCGGGTGGTTGCGCTGATCGACGAGCTTGAACGAAAAGGGCTCGTGCTCCGCGAACGCAGCACGAAGGATCGGCGCAACTACGAGCTTCGCCTCACGGACACCGGTAAGGACGTCATGGCGCGGATGCGCCACATCGGCGCGGCGCACGAGAATGACATCGTCAGCGTTCTCAGTTCCGACGAGCGGCGCACTCTCGGCACCCTCCTCGCCAAGGTCGCTCAGAGCCACGGCCTGATTCCGGACACCCATCCTGGCTACCGCAATCCGCCGGCGCCTCCCGAAAAATAGCCGCCTACAGCTCTAGTCGCGCGACGAGCCGGCGGCTATCGCGGCCATGGTCTGTGCGGCCTTCAGGCCGGACCCGGTGAGCACGAGGACCGTGGTCTCATCGCGGCTCAGAAGCCCTTGCCCGACGAATCCCGGCACCGCAGCAGCAGCCATTGCGCTCGTCGGTTCCGCGTAGAGCCCCTGAGCTGCCAGCGAAAGAACGGCATCGGGAATCTCGCCTTCCGAGACGACCTGGAATCCGCCGCCGGAACTCGCCACCGCGGCCAGAACCTCTCGGTCTCGCACTGGTCGGGCAATCGCGGTTCCTTCGGCGAGTGTCGGTTTCCAATCGCCATCGGCAGCCTGCGTAAGGCCCGTCTCAAACGCTCTGGCGAGTGGACTGCAATTCGCCGGTTGTGCAACGAGGATGCGCGGAACGCGAGAGATGGCGCCGGATGCCACGAGCTCTGTGAATCCGATGAAGCAGCCTAAGACCAGGCTGCCCGCCCCCGCCGGAACGATAACGCTATCCGGGGCGACGAATCCGAGGTCTTCCCAGATCTCGTAGGCAAGCAGTTTGGTCCCTTGAAGAAAGAATGGATGCCAGTTATGACTCGCGTAAAAGCGAGAGCCCGCCTGGCGAATGGCCTCGTCGGACGTCGCCGTTCGGTTGCCCGGTATGAGTTCGATCTGTGCTCCGTGCACCCAACTCTGCAGGATCTTGGCGGCCGACGTACTCTCCGGGGCCAGGATCTTGGCTTTGATCCCGGATGCCGCGGCGTATGCGGCGACGGAGGATCCGCCGTTCCCGGAACTGTCTTCGAGCATTTCCACGATGCCCTGGCTGACAAGCACCGACATCATGACTGCGGTCCCGCGATCCTTGAAACTGGCCGTTGGGTTGAACCACTCCGGTTTGACTCGCACGTCGATGCCGTCGACCGTTGCGCGCAGGAGCGGCGTACATCCTTCGCCGAGCGACACCCAGCTCGTGAGGTCGATGGGCAGGGCGGCGCGGTAACGCCACTGCGATCGATCGGAGCGATCGATGCTCTCGCGCCTGATTCCACCGAGCGGCGAGACCATCAGCGGGGTACCGTCGTCGCCCCTCCACCTCGCCTCCCCGATGGGATAGCGGGTGCCGCTCCGGTCATAGAGATACGGCTGCGTGGAATCTGCCAAGATCGTTCTCCTCATATCTCCGTCGGCCCATCATCCGCGTGTCAGTGCCGACCGCGCGTCAACTCTCCGGCGAGATTGACGCCCACGAGTTCGCGCACCCTGTCGGGCGGGAGGCCGCGCCCGAACAGGTAGTGCAACTTCGTCAAGGCTGCTTCGGTTGTCATGTCCCAACCGTCGATCACGCCGGCGTCGGCCAGGCTCGTACTCACCTCGGAGCCGCCGAGGGCCACGGCGCCCTCGAAGCACTGCGTGACGGCCACCAGCACCTGCCCGCGGTCTGTGGCGCGCGCGATGGCATCGAGCAGTCCGGGCGTCGCGGCGGGCATGTTGCCATATCCGTAGACCTGCAACACCGCGCCAGGAAGGTCGTCGCCGAGCACGGCCGATACGGTGCGCGCGCTGATGCCCGGATACATGCGGACCACGGGAACCTCGATGTCCCCGTACGACTCAAACGATGCCGCTCGATCCGTGCCGACCGGATCCTCCCCGCCATCGTGGGACCGCGGGACGGTGACGAAGGCGCGATCGGCGACGGTGGAGTACTTGGTCGCGCGGGTTCCGCTCACAACCTCTCCGCCGAAGAAGATTTCAACGGCGCGCGCTCGATTGTGCACCAAACGCCTGAGCGCTCCGACCAGGTTCTCGGGGCCGTCGGAGTTCGCCGCGGACAGCGGCCGCTGGGCGCCGGTGAAGATGATCGGTTTGTCTCGGTCGGCGAACACGTACGACATCGCGGCGGCCGAGTACGCCATGGTGTCTGTGCCGTGAACAATCACGAAGCCGTCAAATTGGTCGTAGCGCGTCTCGACCGCGTCGACGATCTGCTGCCAGGCGAGTGGCGTGGCATTCGCACTGTCGATCTGGGGGGCGAGTTCCGTCACGGTGTAGGTGAGGCCGGGAATGGCCGCCGAACGGAGCAGCACATCGATGCGATCCGCTACAGGCGCAGGCCTCAGCCCACGCGCCGACGCCTGCATACCGAATGTTCCGCCGGTACTGATGATCGCGACATCCATCGACCTGTCAACTGACTCGTTGACGGTCAGCATGGGGTCAGGGTCTGCATCGCGGTCCTCTCACGGTGCTACACGTCGACCGCTTCTTCATCGTACAACGCTGAGAAAACGGCTCCGTGACCGCGGTACTCGTCGACTGACGCCCACGCGACGGTAGCGTGGTTCAGGACCCCCGCGGAAGCGAAATCGTGCGTATGTGGTGTACGGTATATCATATCGATGGCACCGTAGAGCTGGCTCGGAATTGCCACAAGCGAACCAAAGGAGACATCAAGTGAACGATGGGCATGACGACGCTGAGCTTCTCGCTCTTCGTGGCTCCCGCGTGCTTGACGTCGATTCCGGCGAGCTGTCCGACCGAAACGTCGTCGTCGTCCGCGGCTCGCGGATCCTGTCGGTTGAGGCGACTCCGCCGGACGGTGCACGTCTCATCGACCTGGGTGACAGCATCCTCATGCCGGGTCTCATCGACGCACATACCCACATCCTGTTGCACGGCAACAAGGGTGCAGAAGAAGCCCGGTACCAGCTCATGGAGGAGTACCCGGCGCATCGGATCGCTCATGCGGTGCAGGCGATGAGGATCGCCCTGGACAATGGATTCACCACCATCCGCGACCTGGGCTCGGAGGGCGTCGGCTATGCGGATGTCGCGCTCAGGGACGCCGTGGCAGAAGGCGTGATCGAAGGGCCGCGCATGCAGGTCGCCGGACCCGCCCTCTCGTCCACCGGCACGTATCCGGTGCAGCGGTATCGCCCGGACTGGGCGTTCCCCGCCGGCGTGCAGGTCGTCGACGGCGCGGACGCGTGTCGGCGAGCCGTCCGTGAACAGATCTCGTACGGCGCGGACTGGATCAAGGTCTACACGAACTCCGGGGCAGGCAGGCAGCTCACGGACGACGGGTACATCGATTCCGCACCCAACTGGACCGCCGAGGAACTTTCGGCGATCGTCAGCGAAGCGCATTCGCGAGGCACGCGAGTCGCAGCCCACGCAACCTCGGACATCGGCCTCGATATGGCACTTGCTGCCGGAGTGGACTCGATCGAGCACGGCTATTCGATTCGCCCGGAAGCCGCGAAGCTGATGGCGAAGCGCGGCGTCTATCTCTCCCCGACGCTGCTCGCCGCGGATTACGTCGTCGAGCACCGCGCGCGTGAGCGGGGGCCGATCTGGGGTTCCATCCTCGAGGTCCAGGCCCGCACCTTCCGCAACTGCCTCGACGCCGGGGTGAAGATCGCGTTCGGCACAGACGTCGGCGGGTTCCCGTGGACCGAATTCAACCAGGCCGAAGAGATGCCGTACCTCGAACGGCTGGGCATGTCGCCCGCCGACATCATTCGAAGCGCGACGACGGTAGCGGCAGAACTGCTCGGACTCGCGGGTGAGGTCGGCACGCTTCAGCCGGGCGCTTCCGCCGATATCATCGCAGTCAAGGGTCATCCTCTGGGCGACCTCGGTCGGCTCCAGAGCATCGATTTCGTGATGAGTGCAGGCCACGTGGTTCGTTCACGGGGCGGGCATCGATGACATCCACAGCGTGCTTGAGACGATTGAGGGGCGAAGTGTGAGCGAGCATCTGACTATTCAGCAGCGGCCAGAGAGCCTTTCCGACCAGGTTTTCGGAACCATCCGCGAGGCGATCATCTCGAGAACTCTGGCGCCGGGAAGCGCTGTGACAGAAGCCCAGCTCGCCAAGGATCTCGGCGTGAGCAAGACCCCCGTGCGCGAGGCTCTGCTTCGACTGAGGGAGGTGGGGCTGGTACGGTCGATGCCCATCCGCGGCATGACGATCATCGAATCGTCCCGCGATGCCCTCATCCAGGCCTATGAGTTGCGCGGGGTATTGGAATCGGCCGTGACCAGGCTTGCCGCACTCAAGGCCTCGGACGATCAGGTGCGTGACCTGGAGGCGAAGGCACAGCGATCGCTCGACTTCGCCGAAAAGTTGGATGGCGAGAGCTTCCGACAATCCGATCGGCAGTTCCACGCAACCGTCTGGGGAGCTGCAGGCAACCCGGAGCTCGAGCGAATCGCCGAGAATGCGTACCTGCTCAGCAGTGCCCTTCGCGCCATCCATGCCCTATCGAGCCACGATTCGATCAAGTGCGCCCAACAGCATGTCGCCATCGCCGCCGCCATCAAAGGACGGGATGAGACGGCGGCTGCGGAACTGGCGGAACGCCACGTTCGGGACGTACTCCAATACTCAATGCCCCCGGGCGACTAAACACACAACGCATTTCACATCACCGCGACGCTGGTCAGCGCTCGAGGATGCCGCAAGCCAGTCCTGTTTGCCCTGCGCCCAGGGCGGCTGAAGCGCGCGCTTCTCACGCATTCCGAGTTCGTGCAACAAAGGAGAGACATGGATTTGGGGATAAGCGGCCGGGTTGCGCTGGTTCTTGGCGCGGGCGGGGGACTCGGGAGTGCGATCGCCCTCTCGCTGGCGCGCGAAGGCGCGGTCGTATTCGGTTGCGGTTCGAGTTCCCAGCGGTTGGAGCAGACGGTGGAACGCGCGCGAGCACTTGGCGTCACGATCACTCCGATGGTCGCCGACCTCGTCGACCGTGAAGCCATGACGCGCGTGGTGGCCTCCGTCAAGGAGCGCGTCGGCCCGATCTCGATCCTGGTGAACATGACGGGTGGCCCGCCGCCATCGGCGGCTGCCGGAGTGCCAGCGGACATATGGAAGACGTACTTCGACTCGATGGTCCTGCCGGTCTTTCACCTCACCGACCTGGTGCTGCCTGACATGCGCGAACAGCGCTGGGGTCGTGTGATCACGAGCGCGTCGTCCGGCGTGATCGCTCCCATTCCCAATCTCGGAATCTCGAACGCGCTCCGGTCGGCTCTGGTCGGTTGGTCCAAGACTCTGGCCACCGAGGTCGGGCGCGACGGGGTCACCGCCAACGTCGTACTGCCCGGCCGGGTCGCGACCGGACGGATCGTCAGTCTCGACACGGCTAAGGCTGAGCGCGAAGGGCGCCCGGTTGACGACATCGTGGCCCAAAGCCTCGGCACGATCCCCGTCGGCCGCTACGGAACCCCTGCGGAGTACGGCGACGTCGTCGCGTTCCTGGCCAGCGAACGGGCCTCCTATATCAACGGCTCGGTCACCCGGGTCGATGGTGGCATGATCCCCAGCATTTGACTAGGTAGAAAAAAGGAGAATCAATTATGCGTACAGCACAACAAAAGAGCGAGCTTCGCGACCGCTATCTCGCGGTGGACACGGCGAACGTGGCCGACACCCTGGACAAGCTCGGGCTTCCGGACCAGGGCCTCGCCGCCGATTTCCTTCCCTATTCGGGCGAGCGGCTCGGCGGCTGGGCCTACACGATCGCCGGCCAGACACAGCCATACGAGGGTACCGGCGACGCCAAGAAGATGGAAGCGTGCGCGGGCATCTCCGAGGGCGAAATCTCGGTGTGGAGCGGCAACGGCGTGGGCGTCTGCTACTTTGGCGAGCTCATCGCCATCGGCATGAAGGAACGCGGATCGGTGGGTGCCCTGGTCGACGGAGGCATCCGGGATGTCCGCTGGCTCCGTGAGCACGAGTTCCCCGTATTCGCCCGCTACCGTACGCCGACACAGTCGATCGGTCGTTGGCGCGTGACGTCCTGGCAGGAGCCGGTCTCGTTGCCTGGCGCGACATCCACGTGGGTCACAGTGGCGCCCGGAGATTTCGTGCTCGCAGACGAAGACGGAGCCATTGTCATCCCGGATTCCTATGTCGAAACGGTCCTCGCCGAAGCAGAGGCGCTCACGATCACCGAGGTGAAGGTGCGGGAGGCTCTCCGCCAGGGTCGCACGCTAGCCGAGTGTCTCGCCGAGTTCGGACACGTGTAGCCGACGTTGGCCGCGACGTAACGCGCATGAAACATATGTAACGTACGGTATATCGTATCTGCAGGCGCCTCGCCTTGATGCCTGAAGAGAGTTCAGCAATTTCTCTACTGAGTCGAATGACTCACACAGCGTGGGACCCAGGTTCCGAAACGACAGAAAAGGATTGCAATGATGGGTTCGACCAAAACCGTCAAGATTCTGGCACTATCCGTGGGAGCGCTCACCGCCGTGCTCTTGGCGGGATGCGCTTCCACCCCGGCGGCGGCACCCGCCTCGAGCAGTAGTTCAAGCTCCGGCGCGCTCTACAAGAGCTCTCCCGCACTCGTAAAGATCCAGGCCGCGGGTGTCTTCAACATCGGTGTGGACACCGAGCCGCCGCTGTCGTCGATTGCCGGCGGCCAGGCGACCGGAGTGATCCCGGACGTGCTGGCAGAGTTTGCGAAGCGCGTCGGCCTGACCGTGAAGATCAATGCGGTGGCGACGCCGTTCAGCAGCATGGTCCCCGAAGTCCAGAGCAACCGGATCGACACGATTGCCGCGGGAATGTACAACACACCCGTACGCTCCCAGGTCGTGAACTTCACCGAGCCGATCGTCTACAACCCCGGCACGCTCATCGCCGCCAAGGGCAATCCCAAGAAGATCACGGGTATCAACGCGGCGAGCCTCCATGGCCTCACCGTCGGGAGCTACGCGGGAACGACCCTGCTCACATCGCTGCAGGCGATCGCCGCGAAGGACTCCTCCATCCAGGTCAAATCGTTCGCAACGGCACCGCTGCTCGCGCTCGCGGTGTCTCAGGGACAGATCGACGCCGGCTACATCGACCAGGTGTCCGGCGCGTACTTCCTCAAGCAGGACTCGTCGCTCAAGTACGACGTGCTGACAAACCTGGCCGATGCCGACCCCAAGGCCGCCACGGGCGACTGCCTTCCCGTCAACAAGACCGATCCACAGTTCGTGGCCCTATTCAACAAGGTCTACGACGAGATGAAGGCCGACGGTACCGCGGCCAAGATTCTGACCAAGAACGGCCTCATTCCCACGGCGAGTTTCCTCAACGTCAACTAACGCGGCGTTCGCTTCGGCTCGCTTCCCTACGAAGCGAGCCGAAACGGACGGGGTAGTGCCGTGATATCCGCACGGTCTGGAAGGGCAGAAATGGGCGACATCGCAGGTTGGCTTCCGAGCCTCCTCACCGGGCTCGAAGTGACGGTCGCACTGACCGTACTATCGATGGCATTCGGACTCGTGGTTGGGCTGGTCCTCGCGACGATCCGGCTCGAGCCGCGAATCAAGTGGCTCTACATCCCGGCCACCGTGTATATAGAGCTGATTCGCGGAACCCCGCTGATCCTGCAACTGTTCTTCGCCTACTTCGCCCTCCCGGCCATCGGCATCCGACTCGATCCGTTCCTGGCGGGCGTGCTCGCGCTCGGGATGAATTACAGCGCGTACCTGAGTGAGGTCTTTCGAGCGAGCATCAAGGCTGTGCCGCCGGGGCAGTGGGAGGCGGCTTCGAGTCTCGGTATGCCCTGGGTGCTTGTCATGTGGCGGATCATCCTCCCGCAGGCCGGCAGGATCGCACTTCCGTCGACCGGCAACTACTTCATCGCCCTCTTCAAGGACAGCGCGCTGGCGTCGACCATCTCCGTCACGGAGCTTCTCTTCAGCGGTCAGATTCTGGCCGCGCAGACGTTCAACTACTTCGGCATCTATGCCATCGTGGCCCTCTTCTATCTGGTGGTCAGCTATCCATCGAGCCTCGGCATCCGGGCACTCGAGCGCCGCCTCGAACTGAGCCGCCGACGAGCACGACCAAAGAAGGTCGCCACATGATGCGATCGGATTACCAGGGCACAATCACCGGACGGGATGGTTTCCACTGTGGATGATGCAACGCTCGATGCGGCAGGGGCAGACAAGAGGCCCCTGATCGAGGCGAAAAACGTCACGAAGAGTTTCGGGGACACGGCCGTGCTCCACGACTTCAGCCTGGATGTCGACCGCGGGGAAGTCGTGGTCCTGATCGGCCCCAGCGGCTCGGGCAAGACCACGTTCATCCGCACCCTCAATGGTCTTGAGGCCATCGACTCGGGGCGCATCACGGTCAACGGAAATGTGCTTGCCGACGCGCATCCGACGGGCAAAGCCAAGCCGCACAAGCCGAATCACCGCAGCCTTCAGCGGGTCCGGCTAGATATCGGGATGGTGTTCCAGCAGTTCAATCTCTTTCCGCACCTGACCGCGGCGGAGAACGTGATGGAGGCTCCGGTGTGGGTGCGCAAGATCCCGCACAAGGAGGCGCGCCAGCGTGCGCTTGAGTTGCTCGATCGCATGGGTCTCGCCGATCGAGCCGACCACTATCCGCATGAGCTCTCCGGCGGTCAGCAGCAGCGCGTCGCGATCTCTCGCTCCCTGGCCATGGATCCCGTGGCGATCCTCTTCGATGAGGTCACGTCCGCGTTGGATCCCGAGTTGGTGGGCGAGGTCTTGCGGGCCATGCGACAACTGGCTTCGGACGGCATGACGATGATCGTCGTCACTCACGAGATGCAGTTCGCCCGACAGGTAGCCGACCGCGTCGTCATGATGGCGGGCGGACGGATCGTCGAGGCGGGTCCGCCCGCGCAGATCTTCTCGGCGCCATCCGACCCGCGTACGGCGAAGTTCCTCCAGAGCGTGGTCCACCCGCAGTAGCGACGCGACGCCTATTCTTGATCGGTGAATGAGCGTCCGTTTGCGCCGCTGCCGCTGCCGCCGCTCGACCTTCAGCCGTTCTGGGGCCGGCGGCTCGATCGCGCGCTCGCTGTGGGCACGAGACCGAGAATTCTTTCGTCGGATGATTCGCCCGATGGTGTTCGTCGCCTCCGGGTCGAGTACGCGTCAACCGACGGCGTACGGATCGGGGCCTGGATCACGTTGCCGACCGACGGGGTCGTCGACCGCGGCGTGGTGCGTCTGCACGGCTACGGCGGCATTGCGCAGGCCGATGTCGTGCATCCCGCGCTCGCGAGAACGGCCGTGATCTGGCCGTGCCTGCGTGGGCTCGGCGAGCTGAGTCGCTCGGCAAGATTCCCGGACGCGGCCGACGCACACGTGCTCGTGGGCATCGAGTCGCGCGACGAGTACATTCACGGGGGTTGCGTGGACGATGTGTGGTGCGCGATCTCGGCACTCGGCGAGCTCGTCCCGGGTGCGGCCGCCCGCACAGACCTCATCGGTGGCAGCTTCGGCGGAGGGATCGGCATCATGGCGACGGCGTGGGATTCGCGGATAGCGTCGGCTGTCGTCGAGGTGCCGAGCTTCGGAAATCATCCCGTGAGGGTCACGATCCCGTGCGAGGGGAGCGGCGAGGCGGTGCGGCGCAGATGGCTGGTAGACCCCTCAGTGCTCGACGTGCTCGCCTACTTCGACTCCGCCAACTGCGCGCGGTTCGTCGACGTGCCAGTGCTGGTCGCAGCGGCACTTATCGACCCCGTCGTCCCTCCGGCCGG
>FSWR01000084.1_pt1 | contig 21345 bp, 21 predicted proteins | sample 1638041 | NCBI WGS metagenome assembly FSWR01 (sample SAMEA3914789, study PRJEB12502) | metagenome | biome: forest; material: soil | place: Canada | collected 2011-07-03 | depth 0.3 m | reverse complement strand
ATAGTGTTTCGGCGGCCATAGCGAGAGGGAAACGCCCGGTCACATTCCGAACCCGGAAGCTAAGACTCTCTGCGCCGATGGTACTGCAAGGGGGACCTTGTGGGAGAGTAGGACACCGCCGGACTTCTTTGTAAGATGGCCACCCACTGCGTTGAATAGACGCAGTAGGGTGGCCATTTTGCTTTAACCGCAACGCTCTCGGCGCAGGCCTATGTCTGCGTCGGCTACAGCTTCATAGAGATTCTTCGACAACTGAGGAGACACCGTGTCCGATTCTGGGGACCGCGCGAAGCGGCCGGGGGAGAAGCCCGGCGGCAGCAAGCCGGAGGGCGGACGTCCCGACCGAGGCGGACCCTCGAGCGTCCGGCGTCCGTATCAGGGGGGTGCCGGAGCGGATCGTCCCCGTCGTGAGGGGCCGGAGGGTGGTCGTCCGCGCCGCGAGGGCGAGCGTTCCCAGCGTGGGCGTCCAGAAGCAGACCTGTCGAAGAACCCTCGCGAGCGACGGCCCGGAGGCGACCGGCCGGGGTATCAAGGGCGGTCACCCCGCGACGAGACGCCGGAGGATCGCGATCCCTACGGCATCCGCGCTGTTCGGAATCGGCATGACGACCCCGAGATCCCCGAGACCGTCGAGGCCAAGGACCTGGATCGGGTGGCCAGGGCTCAACTCAAGACGTTGAGCAAGGAGAACGCCGACGGGGTGGCCCGTCACCTGGTGATGGTTGGTCAGCTCATCGAGACGAACCCGGAGCTCGCTCACGCCCACGCGGTATCCGCGGCTCGTCGCGCCGGCCGCATCGCGGTCGTGCGCGAAACACTCGCGATCACCGCCTATTCGATAGGCGACTTCGCCCTCGCCCTCCGTGAACTCCGCACCTATCGCCGGATCTCGGGCAGAGACGACCAGCTTCCCCTGATGGTGGACAGCGAGCGGGGACTCGGTCGGCCGGACAAGGCGCTCGAGCTTGGACGTTCCGTGCCGCGTTCCTCGCTGTCCGTCGACGTGCAGGTGCAACTCGCGATCGCGATGTCAGGAGCGAGACTCGATCTCAGCCAGACGGAAGCGGCTCTCGCCGAATTGCAGATTCCGCAGCTCGATCCCGACAAGGCCTTTTCCTGGAGCCCCGCGTTGTTCGACGCATACGCCGCCGTGCTCGAGGATCTCGGGCGAGAGGACGACGCGGAGGAGTGGTGGCAGCGCTCCGACCGGGCAAGCGAAGCGCTGGGCTCCGGCGGCAACGCAGGCGACGACGATGTCGTCGAGATCGTCGAAGAGGACGAGGAAAGCGAGCCGACGAGTGAGTAGGGGCACGCCGCTCGACGGAGTGGATGTCGTGCTGGCCGACCTGGACGGCGTGGTCTACACGGGCGCCGATGCGATCCCATATGCCGTCGACAGCATAAACGCCCTGGCGGGTCGTCAACGGGTCGGATACATCACGAACAATGCCTCCCGCACGCCGGCGTCCGTCGCAGAACATCTGTCAGCACTCGGCCTCAGCGTGCGGCCGGAGGATGTGATCACGTCGCCGCAGGCGGCCGTCCGGCTGCTCGCGGGGCTGGTGCCCGTCGGTTCGACCGTGCTCGTCGTCGGTGGCGAAGGCCTGACGTCCGAGGTGGCGAAGGCCGGCTTCTCGGTGACCGATTCTGCGGAAGACAAACCGGCTGCCGTCATCCAGGGCTTCGCCCCGGAGGTCGGCTGGACTCAACTCGCCGAGGCGTCTTTCGCCCTGCAGGAAGACATCCCATGGGTGGCGACGAACACCGACTGGACGATTCCGGTGGCCCGAGGGATCGCGCCGGGAAACGGCACGCTGGTCTCCGCGGTCCACACGGTGGTCGGTCGGCTGCCCGTGGTCGCGGGCAAGCCGGAGGTCGCGATCTTCGAAGAGGCGGTGAGGCGGTTCGGTGCCTCGAAGGCGCTGTTCCTGGGCGATCGGCTCGACACCGACATCCTCGGCGCGAATCGTGCGGGCATCGAGTCCGCACTCGTGCTCACCGGGGTTGATCGGGCGAAGCAGGTTCTCGCCGCCGATAAGGATTCCCGGCCGACCTACATCCTCGACGACCTGCGTCAACTGAACGAACCGTACCCGGTGACGGAGGTGTCCACTGATGGGCGAACGGGCGACCGCATCGTGTCAGTGGGCTCGTCGGCGGTACGACTCGCCGGGAACGTCGTGAGTGTCGAACGGGCAGGAGACCGCCCCGTCGACCTGCTGCGCGCCGCGTCGTCCGCCATTTGGGGATCCGGCGTCGCCATCTACGGCCTCGAGGTCGCGCCGGCGCTGTATGCGGAGGGGTAGCGTTGAGGCATGGCGGATGAGAGCGCACCCGAGAACGCGAGCGGCGACGAGACGAATGCTCTGCTCTCCCGCCTGCGCTTGATCGAGGACCAGCCGCTGGACCAGCGCGCACCCGCGTTCGCCCAGATCCACGATCGGCTGCAGTCCATCCTCGAGGGCGGGGACGCTCCACAGCAGCATGCCTGAACTGCGTCTGGATGCGGCACTCGCGGAGCGTGGAATCGCGCGTTCACGCACGCAGGCCGCTCGATACATCGCCGACGGCTCGGTCACGATCGACGGCGTGATGGCCGTGAAAGCCTCCACGAAGGTGCGCGATGACCAGGTTCTCGCGCTGACCGCTATCGACCACTACGTGAGTCGGGCCGCCCACAAGCTTCTGGCGGCGCTCGACGAGTTCTCGGTGCCGGTCGCCGGTCGCCAGGCCCTCGACGTTGGCGCGTCAACCGGGGGGTTCACCCAGGTTCTCCTCGAGCGGGGAGCGATTTCGGTCGTTTCGCTCGACGTCGGTCACGACCAGCTCGATCCGTTCATAGCGAACGATGATCGAGTGACGGTGATCGAGGGTTTCAACGCGCGAGAGTTGACAGCCGAGAGGCTGGATGCCGCGGCCGGTCGTGCGGTGCGCGCAGAAGTCGTCGTTTCCGACCTGTCATTCATCTCGCTGACCACCGTGCTGCCCGCCATGGTGCGAACGGTGGGTCTCGGCGCCGACTACCTCCTGCTGATTAAGCCGCAGTTCGAGGTCGGGCGCACCGGCATCCGCGAGGGGATCGTGCACGAACCCGGCCTGCGCGCCGACGCCATCGCCGGTGTGCTCTGGTCCGCGTGGGATCTGGGCCTGGGAACAGCGGGGGTCATCTCCTCACCCATCCTCGGAAACGCCGGAAATCATGAGTATCTGGTCTGGTTGAGCGCGGGCACGGGCAGCAATCCGACAGAATGGAGTGACCGGGTCACGGCCCTGTCCCGCCCGACCTGACGTTTCACCCGATCGTTGAAGCAACGCCCGACGCACGAGGAGATCACGAGTGGCTGCACGGTACATGCTCGTGGTCGCGCACACCGGCAGGCAGGATTCGCTCGACGCTGCCGTCGCGGTCAGCCGCCAGCTCATCGCCGCCGGTGTCATTCCTGTCATGAAGCCCGACGAACATGCCGATGTCGCGGTGCAGGCGCCCGACCTCACGTCGATGGAGGTGCTCGGCGCTAGTGTGGCAATCGAGGATCTGGAGCTCGTGATCGTGCTCGGCGGCGACGGCACCATTCTGCGGTCGGCGGAGCTCGTGCGGGGGTGTTCCGCGCCGCTGCTGGGAGTCAACCTCGGCCACGTCGGCTTTCTCGCCGAGAGCGAGCGCGACAATCTCACCGAGGCGGTCAATCGAGCCGTGGCCCGCGACTACCTGGTCGAGGAGCGGATGACGCTGTCGGTGCGAGTCAAGGTCGACTCGGAGGTCGTCTACGAGACGTGGGCACTCAACGAGGCAACGGTCGAGAAGGCGAGTCGCGAGCGGATGCTCGAGGTCGTCATCGAGGTCGACGGCCGACCGCTGTCGTCCTTCGGCTGTGACGGCGTCGTGATATCCACACCCACCGGGTCCACCGCCTACGCCTTCTCCGCCGGCGGTCCCGTCGTCTGGCCGGGCGTCGACGCGATGCTGCTCGTTCCGCTGAGCCCGCACGCGCTGTTCGGCCGTCCGCTCGTCATCGGGCCGGACTCGGTTTTCGCCGTCGAGGTGCTGCAGCGCACCCAGGGCACGGGCGTCCTCTGGTGCGACGGCCGCCGCACCCATGACCTGCCTCCCGGTGCGCGGGTGGTCGTGCGACGCTCCGATGTGCCCGTGCGCCTGGCACGCCTGCACCAGGGGCCGTTCACCGACCGGCTGGTCGGCAAGTTCAACCTGCCGACGAGCGGCTGGCGTGGCCCCGCGAGCAGTGGCGACGGTGCTTCGGCGTGATCGAGGAGATCTCCATCCGCAATCTCGGAGTGATCGGTGAGGCGACGCTTCCGCTCGGGCCCGGATTCACCGCCGTCACGGGGGAGACCGGTGCGGGCAAGACCATGGTGGTGACAGCGCTCGGATTACTGCTCGGCGAGCGGTCAGACAGCTCCATACTGCGTCAGGGCGGCGGTTCGGTCGTCGTCGAGGGCCACTGGCAGATCGATCCGGCCGGCGCCGTCGCCGCGCGGGTTCGCGATGCCGGCGGCGAGATGGATGGTGACGAGCTCATTCTGGGGCGCTCGGTCTCGCAGGACGGCCGAAGTCGCGCCGTTGTCGGCGGACGCGCGGCGCCGGTCGGAGTGCTCAATGAAATCGGACAGCAGTTGGTCGTCGTCCACGGCCAATCCGATCAGGTGCGGCTCCGCTCCGCGACTGCGCAGCGGGAGGCTCTCGATCGTTTCGCAGGCGCAGAGCTGTCGATCCTCCTCGCCGACTACGAGGAGACCTACCGACGCTGGCAGGCCAACCAGGGCGAACTCGACGTCCTCGTCGCCGAGAGCGACCGGCGCTCGCTCGAGGCCGACGAGCTGCGCAGCGCAATGGCCGAGATCGAGGAGGTGGCTCCGGTTCGTGGGGAGGCCGAGGAACTCGCAGAGCGCGCCGAGCGTCTGACCAATCGGGAAGACCTTCGTCTCGCCGCGGCGCAGGCTCACGAACTCATTTCCTCTGAGGGACTCGACGAGACCCCCGATGTGCTCGGCCTGCTGGAAATGGCACGGCGTCAGCTCGAACGAGCTTCCGATCACGATCCCGCGCTCGTTCCGATCATGGAGGCGATCGCGGAAGCCAGCTTCGCCGTCTCGGAGGTCTCGGCACAGCTGTCGAGCTATCTCGGCGGCCTCGACGCCGATGGTGCGCGAGAGCTCGAAATCGTCCAGGAGCGGCGGGCCGACCTCGCGACCATCATCCGCAAGTACGGGCCAAGCCTCGACGAGGCGATCGACTACCTCGATATCGGCAGTGCGCGCCTTCTCGAGCTCGACAACGATTCCGATCGGATCGACGCCCTGCGCGTCGAGGTCGACGCGGACCGCTCACGCGTCGTGTCCCTGGCGACGCAGCTCAGCACGGTGCGCAAGGATTACGCGACCCGGCTCGCCGGGAGGGTGACAGCGGAGCTCGCCGCCCTCGCGATGCAGAATGCGCGCCTGGTCGTGGAGGTCACCGATCGACCGGATTACACGCTCAGCGGCAAGGACGCCGTGGCGCTGTTGCTCTCCGCGCACCAGGGCGCCGAGCCGCGACCGCTCGGCCGTGGGGCGTCCGGTGGCGAGCTGTCGCGGGTGATGCTCGCGATCGAAGTGGTCATCGCGGGCAACGATCCGGTTCCCACCTTCATCTTCGATGAGGTGGATGCCGGAGTCGGTGGCGCCTCGGCCATCGAGATCGGTCGTCGGCTGGCCCAACTGGCGAAGACGGCGCAGGTGATCGCCGTGACACACCTCGCCCAGGTGGCGGCGTTTTCCACCAATCATCTCCGCGTCGTCAAAGACAGCGATGGCGAGGTTACCGCGAGCAGCGTCCAGCAGCTGAATGGCGAGGATCGGATCGTGGAGATGGCGCGGTTACTCTCCGGACTGCAGCAATCCGAGAGCGGGCTGGAGCACGCGCGCGAGCTCATCGAGACGGCGCGGTCGCTCGACAGCTGAGCTTCGCGCACAGCGTATCCGCGGCCTGTCGGTGGCGGAGGCCCGGTTCGGCCCGGTGATAAGCTGTAACCCCGTGGTGGTCAAACATAAAGCGGACATAACTAAGCACATATTCGTCACCGGCGGTGTCGTTTCGAGTCTCGGTAAGGGACTCACGGCAGCAAGCCTCGGTAACCTGCTCACCGCCCGCGGCCTCCGCGTCGTCATGCAGAAGCTCGACCCGTATCTGAACGTGGACCCGGGCACCATGAACCCCTTCCAGCACGGAGAGGTCTTCGTCACCGACGACGGTGCAGAAACCGACCTCGACATCGGTCACTACGAGCGCTTCCTCGACATCAATCTCGACCAGGCCGCGAACGTGACCACGGGCCAGATCTACTCGACGGTCATCGCGAAGGAACGTCGCGGCGAGTATCTCGGCGACACGGTGCAGGTGATTCCGCACATCACCGACGAGATCAAGCGACGTATGCGCCTTCAGGCATCCGACGAGAACAAGCCGGACGTGATCATCACCGAGGTCGGCGGCACCGTCGGCGACATCGAGTCGCAGCCGTTCCTCGAGGCAGCCCGCCAGGTGCGTCACGAGATCGGTCGTTCCAATTGCTTCTTCGTGCATGTCTCGCTGGTGCCATACCTCAACGCCTCCGGCGAGCAGAAGACAAAGCCAACCCAGCACTCCGTAGCGGCGCTCCGCTCGATCGGTATCCAGCCGGACGCCATCGTGCTGCGTTCCGACCGACCGGTGCCCGAAGCGATGAACCGCAAGATCGCGCTCATGTGCGATGTCGACCCTGAAGCCGTCGTGAACGCGATCGACGTGCCGAGCATCTACGACATCCCGACCATGCTGCACAAGCAGGGGCTGGATGCTTACATCACCGAGCACTTCGGGCTCTACGCGGGCGAGGTCGACTGGTCTGGCTGGCGCGATCTGCTCACCGCGGTGCACGAACCCAAGTACGACGTGACGATCGGGCTGGTCGGCAAGTACATAGACCTCCCCGACGCCTACCTCTCGGTGACCGAAGCCCTGCGTGCCGGCGGCTTCGCCCAGCAGACGAAGGTCACCATCCGCTGGGTGCCCTCCGACGAGTGCGAGACGCCGGAAGGCGCCGCGCGGCAACTTTCCGATGTCGACGGCATCTGCGTTCCCGGTGGGTTCGGCGTTCGCGGCATCGAGGGCAAGCTCGGCGCCCTGCGGTTCGCGCGAGAGAACGGGATCCCCGCGCTCGGTCTCTGCCTCGGCCTGCAGTGCATGGTCATCGAGTATGCGCGCAACGTGGTCGGACTGACCGGCGCGTCATCCTCGGAGTTCGATCCCGAAACCGAATTCCCGGTCATCGCGACCATGGCAGAGCAGGTCGACATCATCGCCGGTGGAGACCTCGGTGGAACGATGCGCCTCGGGCTGTACCCGGCAGACCTCGCCGAGGGCTCGATCGTGGCGAGTGCCTACGGCGCTTCGCAGGTCTCCGAGCGTCACCGCCACCGCTACGAGGTCAACAACTCGTACCGTGGCCGAATCGCGGATGCCGGACTTCAGTTTTCGGGCACGTCACCCGATGGCCACCTCGTCGAGTTCGTGGAGCTGCCGCGCGAGGTCCATCCCTTCTACGTCGGAACGCAGGCGCACCCGGAACTCCGCTCACGCCCGAACCGCGCGCATCCGCTGTTCCAGGGTCTGGTCGGAGCAGCCCTCGAGCGCCAGGAGGCCAGCCGCCTGTTCGAAGTGAAGGACGCCTGACGGGATGGCCGATGAACTGGCGACCGCCGAACTGGTCGACGACGCCTTCCCGGTGAGGCTCGGGTCGAGTGAGGTCCCGTTCCACGGTCGTGTCTGGGATGTGCGGCGCGACATCTTCGAATACGGCGAGTCGACCATCGCTCGGGAGTACGTCGACCACACCGGTGCCGTCGCGATTCTGGCCATGGACGACCACGACCGGGTACTGCTCATCAAGCAGTATCGTCATCCGATCGGCGCCAGGGACTGGGAGATCCCTGCCGGGTTGCTCGACATCGACGGCGAATCGCCCGTCATCGGCGCGCAGCGGGAACTCGCCGAAGAAGCCGACCTCGTCGCCTCGGACTGGGGACTGCTCTGCGACTTCGCCACATCGCCCGGTGGAAGCAACGAGGTCATCCGGGTGTATCTGGCCCGCGGTCTGAGCGCCACGAACAGCGCGTTCGAACGCGACGAAGAGGAAGCCGACATCGAGACCCGGTGGGTCGACCTCGACGACGCGGTGGACGCGGTGCTCGAGCGTTCCGTCGGCAACGCGATCCTGTCGATCGCCATCCTCACGGCACACGCCTCGCGGGCTCGCGGCTGGACGAACCTCGGCGACGCGGATTCGCCGTGGCCGCGGCATCCGAAACTGCGGCCCCGTGACTAACGAGCTGGCTTCGGCGCTCGACGGCGCGGTCGACCGATACCTGCGTCATGTCTCGATCGAGCGTGGCCTGTCCGTGAACACGGTTTCCGCCTATCGGCGCGACCTTGCCGGCTATCGCGAGAGCCTGGCCGGGCGCGGCGTATCGACTCCGGAGGGTATCTCCCATGCCGACGTTGCGGCGTTCGCGCAGCAGCTGCGAACGCAGCCGGAGGGGCCGCTGACGGCATCGTCGACGGCGCGCATGCTCTCGTCGGTGCGCAGCCTTCATCGCTTCCTCCTCGACGAGGGACTCGTGGCAACGAACGTGGCGGTGGATGTCAAGCCGCCCAAGCTCGCGAACCGGTTGCCCAAGGCGATCACCATCGAGCAGATGGCGGCGGTGCTGGATGCCGCCAGCGGCGACGACCTGCAGTCCCTGCGGGACAGGGCGCTCCTCGAGCTGCTCTACGCGACGGGCGCGCGCATCTCCGAGGCCGTCGATCTCAACGTCGACGACATCATCGGGGAGGAGGGCGCAAGCGTCGATGTCGTGCGCCTGTTCGGCAAGGGCGGCAAGCAGCGCATCGTGCCGCTCGGCAGCTTCGCGCGCAACGCCATCGACGCGTACCTCGTGCGGGCACGTCCGGTGCTCTCGGTTCGCGGGCCGTCCACCCCCGCCCTGTTCCTCGGACTGCGCGGACAGCGAGTGTCTCGCCAGAATGCGTGGCTCATCATCCGGGCGAGGGCGGAGAAGGCGAAGCTCGGATTCGAGATCTCGCCGCATACCTTCCGCCACTCTTTCGCGACCCATCTCCTCGCCGGCGGGGCCGACGTGAGGGTGGTGCAGGAGTTGCTCGGCCATTCCTCCGTCGCCACCACCCAGATCTATACGCTGGTGACCGCCGACACGCTGCGGGACATGTACACGACCGCCCACCCGAGGGCCCGCTGAGCCAAGAACGCCCTGGAGAATGGCGCGGCGAACAGGTTCGCAAACCGGCAGGGCGAGCCTCGCGGGCGCCCGCCAACGCATGGGTAGAATCGTCTCGGTCGGCAGGAGCCGGCGACCGAGGGTAAGGAATGTCGGGATGACAGCTAGGCGGAGCAGGTCGGCTCAACAACTCACCGGCATCGATGTCCCCGCCAACGGTCCGACCGGGCGTCCCCGAAGGACGTTCGCCGAACCGAACACTCTCCGCTCGCACGGTCCCGCACGCATTATCGCCCTCTGCAACCAGAAGGGTGGCGTCGGCAAGACGACGACCGCCATCAGCCTCGGCGCCTCCCTCGCCGGCTACGGCCGACGCGTGCTCGCCATCGACTTCGACCCCCAGGGCGCACTTTCGGCCGGCCTCGGCGTCGCGATGCACGATGTGGCGAACATCTACGACCTCATGCTGGGAAGCGTGAAGGATGCCCACGAGGCGATCCAGCACACGTTGACCCCGAATCTCGACATCATCCCCGCCAACATCGACCTCTCCGCCGCGGAGGTGCACCTCGTCAACGAGGTCGCCCGCGAGCAGATTCTGGCGAGAGTGCTGCGCCAGGTGAGCGGCGAATATGACGTGATCCTCATCGACTGCCAGCCATCTCTCGGCCTGCTGACCGTCAACGCGCTCACCGCGAGCCACGGCGTGCTGATACCGCTCGAGTGCGAGTTCTTCGCCCTCCGCGGCGTTGCCTTGCTCGTCGAGACGATCGACAAGGTGCGGGATCGGCTCAACCCGGCACTCGAACTCGACGGCATCCTCGCGACGATGTACGACTCGCGCACCCTCCACTCGCGGGAGGTGCTCGAGCGCGTGGTCGAGACCTTCGGCGACAGGGTCTTCGAGACGGTCGTCGGACGCACCGTGAAGTTCCCGGATGCCAGCGTCTCAGGCACGCCGATCACCCAGTTCGCTCCAGAACACCAGGCGGCGGAGGCCTACCGCCAGCTCGCCAGAGAGTTGATCTCCCGTGGCGCAATCGCCTAGCGCCAACACGCGACTGCCCGGCGGCGAACTGGACGAGGTATCCGGATTCTCCGTCAACCTCAGCAACTTCAACGGTCCGTTCGACCTGCTGCTGTCGCTCATTGCGAAGCACGAGCTCGACATCACCGACATCTCATTGAGCATCGTCACGGGCGAGTTCATCACCTACCTCCGCCAGCTCGATTCCGTTGAGGAGCTCGACCAGGCGAGCGAGTTCCTCGTCGTCGCCGCCACGCTGCTCGACCTCAAGGTCGCCGGACTCCTGCCCCAGGGTGAATTGGTGGGTGCCGAGGACGTGGCGCTGCTCGAGGCGCGAGACCTCCTGTTCGCACGACTGCTGCAGTATCGCGCCTTCAAGGAGGTGACCGCCTGGTTCTCGGGTCGGCTCGACGCGGAGTCGACGCGGCACGTGCGGTCGGTGCGCCTCGAGGAGAAGTACCGCAGGCAGACCCCCGAGCTCGTCTGGACGCTGAGCGCCGACGATTTCGCGGCGCTCGCCGCCCTGGCCCTTGCGCCGCGCGAGCTGCCGACGGTCGGACTCGACCATCTTCACGCGCCGTTGGTCAGCATCCGCGAGCAGGCGGCTCATGTCGTCGCCATGCTGCGCGGCGGAGCGCCGATGACCTTCCGCCAGCTCATCGCGGGGGCCGACCTCAAGGGGGTGGTCATCGCGCGTTTTCTCGCGGTGCTCGAGCTGTATCGGGCGGCATCCATCTCTTTCGACCAGGTGGAACCGCTCGGCGAACTCACCCTGCGCTGGACCGCCGAAGGTTGGTCAGAGGAAAGCCTGGCCAGTTTGGGAGCTGATTACGATGGTTGACACCGAGACGATCCCGGTCGAGCAGGCCGCGCGCCCCATGGTGGACCTCGAGAGGGCGATCGAAGCGATTCTGATGGTCGCGGACGAGCCGCAGAGCCTCGTATCGCTGGCCACATCGCTCGGCAGCCCGGTGCCAGCGGTCCGGCAGTCGATCGAACGCCTGGTCGCCGATTTCGACGGTGAGAACGGCGGGGTGCGGCGCGGGTTCGAGCTTCGCGAAGTCGGGGGCGGATGGCGCGTGTACGTGCGCGCGGAGTACGACGCCGCCGTGCGCGACTTCGTGCTCGCCCAGAACCCGACGCGACTGTCGCAGGCCGCGCTCGAGACACTGGCGGTGATCGCCTACAAGCAGCCGATCAGCCGGGGAGCGATAGCCTCCATCCGCGCCGTCAACGTGGACTCCGTCGTGCGCACTCTGCTCGGACGGGGTCTCATCACCGAAGCATTCACCGACAGCGAGACCGGCGCGATCCACTACGCCACGACGGACAACCTCCTCGCCCAGCTCGGCATCAACTCGCTCGAGGAGCTTCCGCAGATCTCACCGCTGCTCGCCGACGGGTCAGAAGGCTTCGACGATGTCCGCTGAGCGCGATCCGGCGGAGGACGGCGTTCGCCTGCAGAAGCTCATGGCGGCTGCCGGTGTCGCGTCGCGCCGCGTGTCCGAGAACCTGATCGAGGCCGGACGCGTCGAAGTGAATGGCGAGGTGGTCACCGAGCTCGGCCGCCGCGTGCTCGAAACGGATCTCGTCGCGGTCGACGGGGTCGCCATCCAGCTCGACACCTCCCGCCGCTATCTCATGCTCAACAAGCCGGTCGGCATCGTCAGCTCGCTGCAGGATGATCGCGGCCGGCCCGACCTGCAGCGTTTCGTTTCGCGCTACGACGAGCGCCTGTTCAACGTCGGACGACTGGATGCACAGACCTCCGGACTCCTCATCCTCACCAACGACGGGGAGCTCGCCCACGTTCTGGCGCATCCTTCGTTCGGGGTGATGAAGACCTATGTCGCGAAGGTGGAGGGGCGGGTGTCCCCCCAGACGATCGCGAAGCTCACGGCCGGCGTGGACCTCGAGGACGGACCGATCGCCGCCGACAAGACTCGCATCGTCGGTCAGGCCGGGGCATCGGAGACGATCGTGGAGATAACCCTGCACTCCGGACGAAATCGCATCGTCCGACGGATGCTGGAGCAGGTGGGCCATCCTGTCATCGACCTGGTGCGTCGGCAGTTCGGCCCGCTGCACCTCGGAACCCTCGCACCGGGCGAAATCCGCGACCTGACTAAAGTGGAACTCGGGGCACTGCTCACCATCTCGCGCGAGGCGAACCGCGCGATGACTGGCCAGCCGGAGGAAGGGTAGCAGCGTGGCCGTTCGGGCAATCCGCGGGGCGATCCAGCTGGATCGCGACGACCGCGACCACCTGTTGCGTTCGACCGCGGAGTTGCTCTCCAAAGCGCTGCACGCCAACGAGATCGACACGGAAGCCCTGATCTCGGTGATGTTCACGGCCACGCCCGACATCACGAGCGAGTTTCCCGCGATGGCGGCGCGCGAACTCGGTCTCGGTGATGTACCCCTCATGTGCGCGGTCGAGATGAACGTGGTCGGAGCGATGCCCCGCGTCATCCGGATCATGGCGCTCGTCGAGACGGACACGCCGCGCAAATACATTCAGCACACGTACCTGCGGGGCGCCGTTGCGCTGCGCCTCGACCTCGCACAGTAGGCGGACATGAACGGTAGCCGGATCATCGGACAGGTGCGCGTCGTCGGCGCGGGACTTCTCGGCGCGAGCGTCGGTCTCGGGCTGAGGGCGCTGGGCGTCGACGTCGTCGTTCACGACGCGTCCCCCGCGAACCTGAGCCTGGCGATCGATTACGGGGCGGGCCGGGCGGCCCGTGACACCGACAACCCCACACTGATCGTGGTCGCAGTGCCGCCGGATCTCACGGCATCAGTGGTCGCCGCAGAGCTCGCCGCGTTTCCGGATGCCCTGGTGACGGATGTCGCGAGTGTGAAGGTCGCGCCGCTGGCGGAGCTCCGCGCGGCCGGGGCCGACGTCGCACGGTACATCGGATCGCATCCTCTCGCCGGACGGGAGCGCGGGGGAGCCATCTCGGCGCGGGCCGACCTCTTCATCGGTCGACCGTGGGTGATCACGCCACACGACGCCATCCCGGCCCCGCAGATCGGCATCATCGAGGATCTCGTGCTCGACCTCGGCGCCGCCCCCGTGACGATGAGTGTCGAGCAGCACGACAGCAGTGTGGCTCTCGTCTCGCACGTGCCGCAAGTGATCGCGACACTGCTCGCCAAGCAGTTGCTCGGATCCACCGAGGCGGCCGTGTCGCTGTCCGGCCAGGGACTGAGAGACACGACGAGAATCGCGTCGAGCGACCCGGAGCTCTGGGTGCAGATCCTCGGAGCCAACGCGGCCGACGTCGTAGAGATCCTCCGCCGCTTTCGCGACGACCTCGACGGAGTGCTCGGTGCGCTGGACGCCCCGACCGTGCCGGGCGCGCGCCGAGCCATGGCGGAGGTGCTGGCCGCGGGGAACGCCGGTGTCGCGCGCATTCCCGGCAAGCACGGACAGGACCGGCGCTTCAGCCAGATCGTGATCATGGTCGACGACAAGCCTGGCGAACTTGCCCGCCTGCTCACCGAGATCGGCCGGGCCGGTGTGAACATGGAGGATCTCCGGCTCGAGCATTCGCCCGGCGCCGAGATCGGTCTCGCGGAGATCTCCGTGCTGCCGGAGGTGGAGCAGCGACTCGTCGAGGAACTGGAATCCGGCGGATGGAAGATCGCCGGAGCATGGAAATGACCGGGATCGTCGTGGCGATCGACGGTCCGGCTGGCAGCGGCAAGTCGAGCGTGAGCCGGGCGTCCGCTCGCGTTCTGGGCTTCGACTACCAGGACAGCGGTGCGGCGTATCGGGCGCTCGCGTGGAACGCCCTCGAACACGGGATCGACACCGAGGATGCCGAGACCGTGATCGCGTCGCTCCGCGACTTCGACTACGGGATCGGCACCGACCCCGACCACTACTTCGTGCGCGTGGGGCAAACGGATGTCACGGTGGCGATCCGGGATCCGCGAGTCACCGCGGTCGTGTCACACATCGCGCGCATCGCAGCCGTCCGTTCGAACCTCGTGCAGCTGTTCCGCCGCGTGATCGAATCGAGCGACGGGCCGGGCATCATCACCGAGGGGCGTGACATCACGACGGTGGTCGCCCCCGATGCCGACGTGCGGATTCTGCTCACCGCATCCGAAGAAGCTAGAATGGCTAGGCGTTCAGCTGAAATACCCGGGCAGTCTGCCGGGAAGGTTGCCGAGCAACTCAGTTCGCGCGACGCCCAGGATTCCCGGGTTGTCGACTTCATGAACGCCGCCGATGGTGTGACCACCATCGATTCCACCAATCTCGACTTCGACCAGACCGTTGCGGCGGTCGTTGCGCTGGTTAACCAGACGCGGGTCGAGTAAGGCGCTCAGCGCCCGCCTCGAAACCACTTAAAAGGAAACCCAATGGCAGACCAGGACCTCGAACGGGACGACTATCCCGAGTTCGATCCCCAGCTGGGCGAGAAGCTCGCTGCGCTCGATGAGGCTGATGCGCTGCAGCGCGCGAACGCCCTGCGTGCCGGCCTGCTGGACTATGAGCTGGACGAGGACGACCTCGGCATCCTGGACAGCGCGACCGATGACCCCGACGCGGTCATCTATCTGCCCGCGCTTCCCGTGCTCGCGATCGTCGGCCGTCCGAACGTCGGCAAGTCGGCGCTCGTCAACCGCATCCTCGGCCGCCGCGAAGCCGTTGTGCAGGACACGCCGGGCGTCACCCGTGATCGCGTCGCCTACAAGGCCGAGCATGGGGTGCGCCGCTTCACCCTGATGGACACCGGCGGCTGGGAACCCGACGCCAAGGGCATCAACGCCTCGGTAGCGGCCCAGGCCGAGATCGCCGTGGAGCTCGCCGACGCCGTTCTGTTCATCGTCGACGCCAACGTCGGTGCGACCTCGACGGATGAACACGTCGTGCGGATGCTGCGGGCCACGAAGAAACCCGTGATCCTCGTCGCTAACAAGGTCGATGATGCGCGCCAGGAGCCGGAGGCCGCGACGCTCTGGAGCCTCGGACTCGGCCAGCCCTGGCCGGTCTCAGCCCTGCACGGCAGGGGAGTGGCCGACCTACTCGACCACGTCCTCACCGTGCTGCCCGAAATCTCCGCCGTTGCCAAAGAAGAGGTCGGCGGCCCGCGTCGCGTCGCGATCCTCGGACGCCCGAACGTCGGCAAGTCGAGCTTGCTCAACAAGGCCGTCGGCGAGGAGCGCGTGGTCGTCAACGAGCTCGCCGGAACCACCCGCGATCCCGTCGATGAGCAGGTCGAGTTGGGGGGCAAGGTCTGGCGCTTCGTCGACACCGCCGGCATCCGTCGTCGCATGAACCTCGCGCAGGGCGCCGATTTCTACGCGTCGCTGCGCACCAGTGCCGCGCTCGAGAAGGCGGAGGTCGCGGTCGTCGTGCTCGACGTCAGCGAGGTGATCAGCGAGCAGGATGTTCGCATCATCGACCTCGTGCTCGAGTCTGGCCGCGCACTCGTGCTCGCCTTCAACAAGTGGGACCTGCTCGACGACGATCGCCGCCGCTACCTGGAGCGGGAGATCGAACAGGATCTCGCCCACGTCGCCTGGGCGCCGCGCGTCAACATCTCCGCGCGCACGGGCAGGCACCTCGAGAGGCTCGTTCCGGCGCTGGAGCTCGCGCTCCAGTCCTGGGACACGCGCATCCCGACCGGCAAGTTCAACGCGCTCGTCGCCGAGCTCGCGGCGGAGCATCCGCACCCCGTGCGTGGCGGCAAGCAGCCGCGCATCCTGTTCGGAACCCAGGCGGCGACCCGGCCGCCGACGTTCGTGCTGTTCACGACCGGATTCCTCGACCCTGGCTACCGCAGGTTCATCACCAGACGCCTGCGCGAGATCTTCGGTTTCGAGGGCAGCCCCATCAACGTGAACATGCGTGTGCGGGAGCGCCGCAAGCGCACCTAGGCTTGATCGGTGCCTCTCCTCATCGCCGCCTGCGTCGTCAGTGCCCTGCTGCCCGACGACGGCACGGTGGGCATCACAGCGATTGACAAGCGACCCGTCACCGGACCCGTGAAGGTGAATCGCTACGGCCTTTACGCCGACGTGCAGGCCGACCGCAAGAACCACGGCGGGCTCGACAAGGCGCTTTACGCGTACTCAGAAGAGGATGCCGCGTTCTGGCGGTCGGAGCTCGGCCGTCCGCTTGGGCCGGGCTGGTTCGGCGAGAATCTCCGCGTCTCGGGCATCGATGTCAACGCGTCTCGGGTCGGCGAACGCTGGCGGATCGGCAGCACCGTCGAGGTCGAGGTCACGATGCCGCGGTCACCCTGCGCGACCTTCGCGCGCTGGGTCGGCGGTGCTCATGAGCGTGGTTGGGTCAAGCGCTTCGGCGACGAGGGCCGGCTGGGTGCCTACCTGCGGGTCGTGCATCACGGCACCGTCACCGCGGGCGACTCGATCGAAGTGCTCTCCGTTCCCTCGGCGGCCCCGACCATCCTGGAGCTGTTCCGAAGCTGACGGGTGCGCGCGGACTCCGCCGCTAAACGGTAAGCTTTCTCTTCGTGCCCCGCAGTTCGGGACGCAAGCCACGGGCTGTGGCGCAGCTTGGTAGCGCACTTGACTGGGGGTCAAGGGGTCGCAGGTTCAAATCCTGTCAGCCCGACCGACACGACGGTCGACGCGACGGGCATTTGTCAGTAAAAATGCTGATGGAACGCAACGTTGGAAATCTCTATAACAATCAATGAGGGACGTTTTGGCACACGTTTCCCGGGTACGCGGCACCGCAACTACTTACGGATGACGCCGGCGTCGACCTCTGCGAGACAGGGCACCTGCGACACGTCGAAGCGTTCGAGGTCGGTCCGTTCACGATCACCCCTTACCTGATGGACCACTCTGCCTGCGACGCCTACTCACTCCTCCCTGCGGCGTGTGTGATTCCGCGATGACTGCGCATCGAGCCGATCCGCGCAAGCGGTACATCGCCATGGCAATACTCTCGGACGCGGTCGAGTAGGTGGTTGCAGCGATATGCCGGCAGGCCAGTTTCCACGCATTCATCGTATGAGCCGGGCGGTCGTGACGGACGTCCGCAGTAGGCGCGACAACAGACCTCGTCAGACCAAGAGAGCTCCGGGTTGGCAAGCTATCAAGTCGGCAAGACATAAAACTGGCTGTTTGCCGGCTCAGTAGATGGCGGGCGTGATGATCCACAGGACTCGGCTGGACGCCCTGCCCGAGTTGCGCCAGCGGTGGGGAAGACGGCAGAGATAGGTGGCCGAATCGCCGGGACCGAGCAGGTGTTCGTTGCCGTCAAGCCATACTGTGAGCTGGCCGTCCATGACCAGCACGCATTCTTCATCCCCTGGATGCGTGTGCGGGCTGGGTCCACTCGCCTGGCCTGGTTCGATAACGGATTCGACGACGACCAGTCGTGCCGCCCAGGCAGGCGTCACGCGGTAGTCGTCGACGCCCTGGCTGTGGAGCGGCAATCGATCGTCCGCGCGTACGACGGGACCCTCGGCCTGTGCATCCTCGAACAGGCTTGCGAAAGTCTCTCCCATCGCGTGCACGACTCTGCCCAGGGTCGCCACCGTGGGGCTGACTTTCGCGTTTTCGATCCGGCTGATGTACGAGGCTGTGAGCCCGGCGCGGGATGCCAAGTCTTTCGCCGAAAGGTCTTTGGTCTGACGAAGCTGCCGGATGCGATTGCCGACGTGCTCAGCATCGCCGGTGGTCCGTGGCGCCTTTATGTCGTTCATATCCCGCATTTTCCAAATAGGTCGTTCATCATTGACTTATCGTACATATTCGGTGAAGACTGAGCGCACCCTAACGTCAGGAGGATCCGTGTCCTTGGTCAACGATGATCTACAAACAACGGAGTCAGTTGAGCACTCGCTCGTTCCCATCCCCGAAAACGCAAGAACTTCAACGGTCGCCCACCAGTTTTGGATCTGGTGTGGCGCGAACGTCGCTCCCATCAACTGGGTTCTTGGCGCTCTAGGCATCAACCTCGGCCTGAGTCTGGCGCAGACCATTCTCGTCCTCGTGATCGGAAACATGATCGGGATGGCCGTGTTCGGCTTCTTTGTCCTGATGGGTCAGCGCACAGCGGTAAGTCAGATGGTGCTGTCGCGAAGCGCATTCGGCCGCCGGGGAGCCTACTTCCCAGCGCTTCTCCAGGGCCTGCTCGCCGTCGGCTGGTGCGCCATCAACACGTGGATCATCCTCGACCTGGTGGTGGCGCTGTTCGCCAAACTCGGTTTCAATGGTGGACTGATCTTCAAGATCATCGTCGCCGTAATCATCATGGGCCTGCAGGTCTGGCTTGCCGCGGTCGGATTCCGTGCCATTGCCAGGTTCGAGCGTTGGACCGTTCCGATCACTCTCGTCGTTCTAGCAATAATGACCATCGTTGCCTGGACGAGTTCGGGCGTGCACTGGGGTTACAGCGGTGCCGGCCTGCACGGCGCGGCACTCTGGAGTTCCGTCACGACGCTCATGACCGCGATCGGCATCGGATGGGGCATCACCTGGTTCGCATACGCGTCCGACTACTCGCGATTCGTGTCGCGGTCGGTCTCGCCGGTCAGGCTCTACTTCGGCAGTGTGCTCGGCCAGTTCATCCCGACTGTCTGGCTCGGAATCTTCGGGGCTACCCTCGCGACCATCTCGCAGAAGATCGACCCCGGCCAGCTTGTCGTCGAAGCCTTCGGCTGGCTGGCGATCCCGGTGATCTTCCTCGTCATCCACGGTCCGATCGCGACTAACGTCCTCAATATCTATTCGTGCAGTCTCTCGGCTCTCACGCTCGACTGGAAAATCGACCGGCGCAAGCTGAGCTACGGCGTCGGCATCCTGGCTCTCGCGTTCAACATTTACCTCATCGTGAACGGTGACTTCGCCTCCTCCCTGGATGCGTGGCTGAGTGGTCTTGTGACCTGGGTTGCCCCGTGGGCAACGATTATGCTCATCCATTTCTTCGGAGTGAAGAAGGGCAGCATCGACGTCGACTCGCTGTTCACGCCGCCGAAGGCGGGACCGCTGCCTGACATCGCCTGGCCAGCCATCATCGCTTTCGTGCTCGGCATCATCGCGACCTGGAGCTTTGAGTATGCGGTGCCGAGCTTCCTGCAGGGTCCCGGCGCCATCGCCCTGGGTGGCATCGACCTGTCGTGGCTGTCCGGTTCGATCGTCGCGGGGCTCGCGTACTGGATCGGAATCAGTATCCCGCGTCGGTCGTCCCCGGTCGCGCTGGCGACGAAGTGACGGTGGCGGACCGGGATGCGACCCGGCCAGCCGACCCAATCGCGTGGCCGTCGGGTAAACGCTCGGCAGCCACGCTCGGCTTCGACCTTGATGATGAGTCCGTCGTCCTCACGGTCAACCCCGAAAACCGCACCCGCCTGTCGGTAATGTCTCACCAGGCCTACGGTGCGGTCACTGGAGTGCCGCGCATCCTGTCGATGCTGGAACGTCACGACCTGCGCGCGACATTCTTCTGCCCCGGATACACGGCCGAGCGGTATCCGGACCTACTCCGCCGAGTCGCTGGCGAAGGGCACGAGATCGCCCACCACGGATACCTGCACGAAGCCGTCCAGGGAATGTCGGAGCAGCAGGAAGCCGACATCCTCGATCGCGGTCTCGACGCGCTCGACCGGGTCGCGGGCATCCGTCCGGTCGGCTACCGCGCACCCACGTGGGAGGCGACCTACTCGACCGCACGGCTTCTGATCGATCGCGGGTTCCTGTACGACTCGAGCCTGATGGACTCGGATGTTCCGTATGAGCTCGCCGAAGGCACGGCACCGGATGCCCGCAGCATCGTCGAAATCCCGGTGTCGTGGTCGCTTGACGACTGGGAGCAGTACGCCTACCTGCCCGATGTGTTCGGCTCCGGTCTCATTGAGGACCCGGCCAAGAGCCTGTCAATGTGGACGGGCGAGCTCACCGAGTCGCGGGCTGCCGGCACCTGCTTTGCCCTCACCGCGCACCCGTTTCTGAGCGGCCGCCTCGGTCGTGTTCGCGCGCTCGAAGATCTCATTGAGATCATGACCGGCTGGGATGACGTCTGGGTAGCGACCGCGGCCGAGATTGCGACTCACACTCGCTCGGTCTCGTTCCACGCGTTTTCCCCCAACCAGAAATCTGACTGACATGCGCGAAGAAGACATCGTCGGGCCGCCCGACGGCACGAAGATTCCCCGCTACGCCGGCGCCGCAACCTTTGCGCGCCTGCCCAGAATCGATGAAGTGGCGAGCTACGACGTTGCCGTGCTCGGGGCTCCGTTCGATGGTGGCGTTTCCTATCGGCCGGGCGCGAGGTTCGGCCCATCCGCGATCCGCCAAGCGTCTCGCAATCTCCGTCCCGCGTTCAATCCCGAGCTGAACATTGCGCCATTCAGGGTGCTGCAGGCGGTCGACGCTGGAGATGTACCATGCAACCCCTTCGACATCGACGAAGCACTACGGCAAATTGACGAGGAGGCCAGCGCCCTCATCGCCGATGGCCAGCGACTGATTACGCTCGGCGGAGACCACACGATCGCGCTTGGTACCCTTCGCGCGGTCGCCCGCAAACACGGTCCGGTAGCGCTCATCCATTTCGACGCTCACCTCGACACCTGGAACAGCTATTTCGGCGCAGACCGCACACACGGGACGGTCTTCCGTCGAGCGTACGAGGAGCGCCTGCTGCTGCCCGATTCGTCGATCCACGTTGGCATCCGTGGCCCGCTCTACGACTCCAAGGACCTAGTGGACGATGCTGGCTTTGGTTTCTCGATCGTTCGCGCAACCGACTTCGACCGGCTCGGCGTCGACGAAATCATTCATCGCGCCCGTGAACGAATCGGAGATGCCAGGGTCTACCTCTCGGTAGACATCGACGTACTAGACCCCGCCTTCGCCCCCGGCACCGGCACCCCGGAGATGGGCGGTTTCACCTCCCGCGAGCTCCTTGCCCTCCTGCGCGGACTGCCCGGTGAGCAAATCGTGGCCGCTGATGTCGTCGAGGTGAGCCCGGCATACGACCACGCGGAGATCACGGCGCTGGCCGCCGCGACCGTCGCCTTCGAAACCATGTCGCTCATGGCCATCGCAGT
>FSWR01000027.1_pt1 | contig 24021 bp, 25 predicted proteins | sample 1638041 | NCBI WGS metagenome assembly FSWR01 (sample SAMEA3914789, study PRJEB12502) | metagenome | biome: forest; material: soil | place: Canada | collected 2011-07-03 | depth 0.3 m | reverse complement strand
TTCGCTGATAATGCACATTATGTCAAGTACCAGCTGTGCCGCAGGGCACGCAGCGCGCAGGTTGTCCAGTTCTCGACCGGGAACCGAGGCACGTTTGAAGTAACCGGCGACCGGGATGTAGACCGGTAACCATGAGTAACCTTTGGATGAACCCAGACGAGATCGAGTTCGGCGTAGACACGGCGCTCAACACCACTGTCAATGAGAACGGCGATGAGCTTCCCGGTGATCAGGTGGTGCGGAACACGATTGAAGAGGGCGTCCTCGCGGACAGCGTCGGAATCGACACGTTCAATGTGGCTGAGCACTACCGGGCCGGCTTCATGGACTCCGCAGGTGCGGTCGTCTTGTCGGCGATCGGGGCACGGACCGAGCGGATTCAGCTGGGCACCGCGGTGACGGTCCTCAGCACCCAGGACCCCGTGCGAGTGTTCACGGAGTTCTCCACCCTCGACGCCATCTCGAACGGGCGGGCGCAGATCACGCTCGGCCGCGGCTCGCTGACGGATTCCTTTCCGCTGTTCGGCCTCGATCTGTCCGACTACGAAGAGTTGTTCGATGAGAAGCTCGACCTCTTCATGAAGCTGGTCCGCGATCAGCCGGTCACCTGGTCCGGCAAGTTCCGATCGCCACTCCACGAGCAGTTCCTGTATCCCCCGCTGTCTCCCGGACACCTGCCAACGTGGATCGGCGTGGGGGGCAGCCCCCAATCCGTCGTCCGTGCCGCCCGGTACGGCCTGCCTGTGGTCTTCGCGATCATCGGCGGGGATCCGATGCGTTATGCGCCGCTGATCGAACTGCACGGACGGGCACTCGAGCAGTTCGGGCACGGCCCCCAGCCTGTGGGGATGCACGCGCACGGCTTCATCGCCGAGACCGACAAGGAGGCAGCCGACACCCAGATTCCGTTCAGCATGAAGCTGTGGGGAGCGGATGATCGTCGTCCAGCACCCTCGCGGGCATGGTTCGACAACGAGATCACAGCCGGCGCGCTGTTCATCGGTTCGGCCGAGACCGTCGCGGCGAAGATTGCAAAGTGCGTACGAGCCCTCGGTCTCGGCCGCTTCCAGCTCGTCTACAGCGTCGGCGCCACCCCGCACGAGAAGAAAATGGAAACCCTCGAGCGCTACGGGCGTGACGTGATCCCGATGGTTCGCGAAATGCTGCGCGCAGACGCCGATGCATTGCCCGCGCGATCGATCTAGCCCTCGACGAGTTCGCGATCGTTGCGTGTGTCAAAATCGGAACGATGGGCGCTGATCTCCAGCTGGTGGTCAGCGGCCCAGCCTGCGAGGGCCATCACCGGTCCGCCGAGGGTGCGACCGAGGTCCGTGACCCGGTATTCGACACGGGGCGGGACCTCCGCGAATATCGTGCGGGTCACGAGCCCATCACGCTCGAGAGCACGCAGGGTCACGGTCAACATCCGCCGTGAGATCCCCGGGACGATGCGCAGCAGCTCGGTGAACCGCTTCGGATGCTCTTCGAGGATGCCAATCAGGAGCAGGCTCCACTTGTCCCCAACCCGTTCGAGTACCGACCGGAAGATCTCGGGATCAGTGGTCTCGACGCACAGCTTCCCCATCGACCGCAGGGTTTGATCTACGACAGTCGCGTGCCCCATGGGTGACCCTCCTCGATGGTTACCGCGAGGTAACTCACGCTCGCTTGAAGTAACCAGTTATCAGAGTGTACACCAGTCACTATGAGTAACCTACAAGATGCGACCAGATCGCCCCGGAGCCTCGAGTTCGGCCTGGACTCGTTCGGCGAGCATGCCACCGACGAGCACGGCCGACGAGAAGGCGACGCAGAGGCTGTGCGGCGAATCGTCGACGACGCGGTGCTCGCCGAGTCGGTCGGCATTGACATTTTCAGTATTGGCGAGCACTACCGTTCGGAGCACATGGATTCGGCTGGCCACGTCATCCTCGGCGTCATCGCGGGCCGCACCGAGCGCATCCGCCTCGGTACCTCCGTGACCGTGCTCAGCACTCGGGACCCCGTGCGGCTGTACGCCGAGTTCGCGACTCTCGATGCCGCATCGAACGGCCGCGCCCAACTCGTGCTCGGCCGGGCCTCATCGGTCGAGTCCTTCCCGCTATTCGGCTTCGATCTCGCCGACTACGAATCCCTCTTCGAGGAGAAGCTGGAGCTCTTCACTCGACTGCTCCGCGACCAGCCGGTGACCTGGTCCGGCACCTCCCGGGAATCGCTGCGCGACCAGTTCGTGTATCCGGCAATCGCTCCCGGGGTGATCCCGACCTGGATCGGCGTGGGCGGCAGCCCTCAGTCCGTCGTCCGTGCAGCCCGCTATGGCCTGCCTCTCATGCTGGCCATCATCGGCGGGCATCCCGCCCGTTTCGTGCCATATGTTGACCTCTACGAACGAGCGCTCGAGCAGTTCGGCCACCCTCGGCTTCCCATCGGCATGCACTCGCTAGGGATGGTCGCCGACACTGACGAGGAAGCCCAGGCGGTCCATTGGCCGACCTACGAATCGGTCTTGACGATCCGCGGTGGGGAACGCGGGTTCCTCCCGCCCACACGCGGGCGCTACGAAATGGATGTCGCCGAAGGTGCCCTCTTCGTCGGCTCCCCCGAGACGGTCGCCACCAAGATCGCCGCAGCTGCACGCGATCTGCATCTCAGCCGGTTCGATCTCAAATACGACGCGACGGACGCCCCCATCGCGGCCCAGAGAAGATCCATCGAGTTGTTCGGCCGCGAAGTGATCCCCCGCGTGCGCGAACTACTGGCCGAGCGGCCGGCGCCATCAGTGGTGGCGCGCGCATGACCGAGACTCGCATGCTTGGGATTATTGGGGCCTGGCAAGATCCGCACCGCGATCGCCCGCGCAGCCGTCACGGAGGAGGTCATTAACCAGTCCGACCTGCTCATCCAGCGACGGTAACCCACTGCTGGACTATTCAGTCCGATACTCTGCGCAAATCCCCGGCGCCAGCGGCACGTCTACTTGGCGACCCGGGGCGGCCCTCCCAACCGGTTTCTGGGCGTCAGCGCCAGAATTCGGTGAGCTGCTCGGCGAGGGCTCTGCCTTGGTCGTAACCAGCTCGAGCAGCGGGCGGACGCAGCGACATATCCATCGCATGGACGCCGAACATCTCCCGCGAGTTGTTGTCCGGGAAGATCGTCTCGACTCTGCTGCCGCCTGCGCATAGCTCGTCGATCTGCGCCGCGAGCTGCATGCCCCAGTCCAGCGGTTGCAGTGTTCTGCCGCCGAAGGGCGACAGCACCAGCACCCGCCCATATCCGGCTGCCAGATCGGCATTCTCGTTGCGTCGGTAGCCGCCGTCGATGTATCGGTTGTCCCCGATCCTGTAGGGAAGGCCACTGGCACAGCTGGCAGCGACAGCGTCCGCCAGGTCGACTCCGCTGTGGCGGTCGAACACGACCGGTTCACCGGTGTGCGCATCGACCGCCGTGATGAGCACCGTTCGTTGCGGCCAATGCTTACTGGGCAGCCGCGAGGCGACAGTGGCGCGCCACTGTGTTTGCCAGGAGCCGTCCGACGCAGCATCCATGTCGAGTGCAGCCGCGCCCATTCTGCGGCGCATGTCAGCCGCATCCTCAGCCGAGGCGATGATTTTGCTTGTCCTCTCCATGTGATCCGCCACCGGCCTGACCGGAACGCGTCCTCCGTCGGATCCGACTGGACCAGTCCGTTGCTGGGGGGCAGCGGCAAGGATGGCGGCAAGCAGTTCGCCCGCGGTCGCGCCGGCTATCTGGGCCGCGGCGGTCGCGCCGGCTGACGTCCCGATGGTCAGGTCGGCTGCGGTCACGTCCAGCCCGGCATCGAACAGGCCAGCGATGACGCCGATCAGCCATGCGTTGCCTGTCGATCCGCCACCACCGAGCACCAACGCTGTACCGGAGTGGTGTTCCGAGACGTTGTTAGAGGTCGTCTCCGAGTTGAACTGAAGTGAATGATTCATAGTCGCAGCTTTCCGAGAGTGCGTGCAGCGCTCCCCGCGACGGCTACGTCAGTCGCGCGATCGTGAACTCGAAGGAGCGCCCAGAGTGGACAGTGTGTGCATCGGGCTCACCTCCTCGAATCGTGTCACGTTCGCCGACAACGCTACTGGGTTTGCGCTCAGCGTGCCAACCGACGTGCTCGTGAATCAGGGTAACCAGATACGGCCTCTCGAGTCATCTCCATGGTTTGTTGCGCCCCTCGGGGCGGCCACTCACCGTTACTGCGAACAACTCTGCTCCGATCCGACACAGCACCGTCGATTGCGGCCCGCGTTTCTGCTCCATACGGATGACAGGCGAAGTGCCCATCCGCATCGCCGCCGCAGTCACAGACCCGGAGCGTGTCAGCCGAGCACTCACGCTCTAGTCGGAAACGCCTCGTCAATCGCCTTCGGCGACGGCTGAGCTTTCACCGCAGCACGGCGGCGACCGCGCTGATCTCGACGAGCGCGCCCGGCATACCCAGCCCAGCGACACGCGCCCCGGTGACCAATGCCGGCTCATCGGACGCGAGCTCCGTCGCGATCGCTCCGTACCCCGCCGCAAGGTCGGCGCCGTCGACGAAGAGCACCGTCCAGTGCACAACGTCGCCGAGGGTCGCACCGGCTGCAGCGAGTGCCATCTTCGCGTTCTCCAGAGCACGGGCGGACTGCACGGCCACATCACCCTCGCCGATGAGAGAGCCGTCGGCGTCGACCGCATTCTGACCGCCGACGTAGATGGTGGTCGCGCCGGGCGGCACGATTGCGACATGGCTGAAGGCCGGGCTCGAGACGAGCCCCTGAGGACGGAGGCGCTGGATCGAAGTCATGCTCGCATGATTGCACGAACCGCCGATACCTGAACAGCCCTTCGAAGGGTGCCTGCTGGCCGCGGCGAGGATTCAGGCCTTTATGACGTCGCGTCGCTTTGCACTCTCCGTTGCACCGCGATGCCATAGCTAGTAGTCCCCACGACTCGCATGATGGCCATCGACAGGAAGATGTAGTGCTCGGGTGCGCGCGCCGTGCCGATGTCGCCCAAATCCATCCGTGACTCAGCGCTCCAACCGAGGTCACCGAGAAGAGCAGCGACGGTGGCCTTGGCGGCAGGATCGTTTCCCGAGAGGAAGACGTTGGTCGGCCCGAGGGAACCCGGGTTCGCCATCAGCGGTGCGGTGACGGTGTTCAAGGTCTTGACCACTGTTGTTTCCGGGAACTCCTCTTGGATTGCTGCGCCAAGACTCGAATTCGGGAAGAGCAACTCGAAGCCGTCGTTCAGAGCATTGCCGACGTCCACGAGAATCTTGCCGCCCAGGGCAGGTGCCCCGATCGTCCGCAGTGTTTCGAGCGCGACGCTACCAGGGATCGCGCTGACTACCACGTCTGCGTCGATCACTGCTTGCGCAAGCCCGACGACGAGTGCGCCAACGTCGGAATTGTGCTCTGGCCTCCGCGATCCGAAAACGACGGTGTGGCCGGCCCTCTGAAGACCGTTGCCGAGCGATTCTCCAACCCGGCCTGTGCCGAGGATGCCGATCTTCATCTTTGGGGCCCTTCGTTGGTGGTTGAGCGTAGCAGCGACAGACTTCGCTTCGCAGCGGAGCGCGCAACCAGAAGTTCGGCTGGCCACCGGAGCTACCGGCGAACGATCGGCCGAGGTGTCGGGCGAGGAACCGGGTGGAGTCTTCGACCTCGAACCAGGGCACCTGGTGGCACTGACTTCTCCACAGGCGGCCGTCCTGTCGGGTTATCCACAGGTAAAGTGCTGATCAGAGGTGCTTGTTGGTCGCGCTGGAATGTCGGTGGTTGGTGATGGACTTGTTTTATGACCACCACTCCCCCCGCCGCTCAGCTCCGGGATGCGCTCGCCGCTCTGGCGACTCCCGGGACTCTGGCGCGGGATGAGCTGCTGGATGCGTTGACCACGCTGGGTGGGGTGCAAGCGGTGGTGGATGCGGTCAAAGTACGAGTCGTCGGCGAACTGGTGGCCCGGTCGAGGGTGCTCGGTGAGGAGAACCCGGTGCTCCGGGTTGGGCACGCCAGCCCGGCCGTCCTGGTGGCGGAGCGGTGGCAGATCCCGGTGCCTGCGGCCCGGCAGTACTGTGCGGTTGGCGAAGCGATCGCGCCGCGGGTCAGTCTGATCGGGGAGATGCTTCCGGCACAGTATCCGGTCCTGGCGGAGGTGATGGCTGCGCCACTCGAATCTGCCGGTGATGGTGGCCGGGTGAGCGTGGAGCAGGCGGCGGTCATTCTGCGAGAACTGAGCAAGGCCGCTCCTGCGTGCACCGCCGCACAGCTGTCGTTGGGTGAGCGGGTACTGGTGGAGACCGCCCCGGACCTGACTGTCACCGAACTGCGCACGCTGGCTGGGCAGGTTCGTGACCGGCTGGACCAAGACGGCATCCTGCCGCGCGAGCAACGCCAACATCAGCGCCGATCACTGACGATCACAACCACCTCCGAGGGAATGACCCACGTCGATTGGTATCTCGACCCGGAATCCGCCGCCTACGTGGTCACCGCCATCGACGCCGTCGTGGGGAACGAACTGCGCACGGTGCGGTTTCGAGACCCCTCTGCACCCGACTTCAGCGCGGACGAGTCAGGCGACCTCCCCGAGCCGCGGAGCATGACGCAGCTGCGCTCCGACGCAGCGACCGACATTTTCCGCCATTACGCCAGCTGCACTACGGCAGGCGACGGCGACGCACGCGGCAAACCGCCAGTCACCGTCATCGTCCGGATCGGACTCGACGCGCTACAGGCTGGGGTCGGTATGGGTGAGATTGACGGGCTGCCCACGCCGATCAGTGCCGGCACCGTCCGGCGAATGGCTGCCGACGCCACCATCATTCCCGCCGTCCTCGGCGGCGCATCCGAGGTCCTCGACCTCGGCCGCGGACGCCGCCTGTTCAATAAAGTGCAGAAATTCGCCCTCGCCGAACGCGACGGCGGCTGCGCCTGGTCGGGTTGCCCGCATCCACCCGCCTACACCGAAGCCCACCACATCCGCTGGTGGAACGCCCACGGTGGAGGTACGGACCTGAGCAACGGAGTGCTCCTGTGCAGCAGCCACCACCACCGGGTGCATGCCGACGGGTGGGACATCCGGGTGCACGGAAACACGCCCTACTTCATCCCGCCCGACCACGTCGACCCCTACCGCCGACCACGCCGCGGCGGACGCACCCGGATCACCGAACACGCCGCATAGTCGCTAGAAATGACCCCTCAGCTAGTTGTAGTTCGGGTTGTGAGGATGGCGAGCTGCTGGGTCGCTCGGGTCATCGCGACGTACCGGTCTACCGCTCCCTCGATTCCTGTGCCGAATGCCTCTGGGTCGATGAGCACGACCACGTCGAATTCGAGCCCCTTCGACAGTTCAGGGGTCAGCGACCTGACACGGCAGCTCGCCCGGAACGTGCCGGCGCCGATGCCACCGGCGCCGATGACGCAGGCGATGCCTTCACCCTCAGCATGTGCGACGAGCCAGGAGTCGAGGATCGAGTCCAGATCCGAAGTGGATCCGCGTGCGACGGGGATGCCGGTACTGCGGATGGAGGTCGGAACGTTCGCATCTGGCAGGACCGCCCTGATGACGGGTTCGGCCTCAGCCATGACCTCTTCCGGCGTGCGGTAGTTGATGCTCAAGGAAGCCAGGTTGATTCGATCGAGCCCGATCCGGCCGAGCCGTTCCTGCCACGACTCCGTGAACCCATGCCTGGCCTGGGCGCGGTCGCCGACGATGGTGAAGCTCCTGGACGGGCAGCGAAGCAGCAGCATTTGCCACTCGGCGTCGGTCAGCTCCTGCGCCTCGTCAACGACGATATGCGCGAACGGTCCGGCGAGCAGATCCGGGTCGGTGCTCGGCAGCGCGGCCTCGTCGACCAGTGAGTTCTGTGCGACCCGCCCGCGCAGAATCGACATCACTAACATTTCCGAGTCGTCGGCCGCGATCAGGTCGTCCACGACCCGGGCCATCTGCTCGTGATCGGCCGCAACCACGGCGTCACGTTGACGCTTGCGTCGTGGTGCTTCCGGATCGCCCACCCGAAGGCGCGCTGCGTCCAAGAAGGGCAGATCGGACACCGTCCAAGCCCGGGCGTCGCCGCGCTGGAGCAACTGAATCTCATCAGGGGTGAGCCAGGGGGCGCACAGGCGAAGGTAGGCGGGTACCGACCACAGGTCTCCGACGATGCCGACCGGGTCGAGTAGCGGCCATGCCTTCGCGAGGGTACCGGTCAACTCTTCATTCTGAAGCAAGGCCCTGCGCTGCAGGTGAGGGGGCACCTCCTCGTCATCGAATTGGTCGATCAGGACGTCGAGGAGCGCCTCCAACACCTGATCACGTGCCTCGTTGTGTGTCAGTGCGGGATCCGCCGCGTTGTACGCCTCGGCCCACTCGGCGGCGCCGAGCCAGATGTCGGACCAGGGAGTCTCCACCGTCAATCCGATCGACGGGGGACGTTCGGGTCGGTCTCGATCGTCGCCTCGGCACCCTCCGTGACGAGGTCTCGCGGCGTGCAGATCTGCACGCCCTCCTCGCCAAGGCTGGGGAGCACGTCTTCAACGTACGCCAGATAAGCCTGGTGCGGACCGACGAACAGTACGCCACCCCGGCGGTGACCGAGGCGAGGGTCGGAGTAGAGGAGGTAGGCGGTGCGATGCAGAGCGACGACGGTCTTTCCGGTACCCGGACCGCCGTCGACGACGAGTGCGCCGCGGGATCCCGCGCGGACGATGGCGTCCTGGTCGGCCTGGATAGTGCCGAGCACGTCTCGCATCCGGGTCGACCTGCTGCTGCCCAGACTGACGATGAAGGCGGACTGGTCATCGAGCGCAGCATGCCTGTCAAAGCCCTCCGAGATGAACACCTCGTCCCAGTAGTCGCTGATCCGGCCGCGGGTCCAGCGATACCTGCGGCGGCTAACCAATCCCATGGGGTTGGCGTGGGTCGCACCGAAGAACGGCTCAGCCGCAGGTGAACGCCAGTCGAGCAGCAACCGACGCCCCGCGCGACCCGTGAGGCCAAACCGTCCGATGTATACAGGCTCGGGGTCGTCCGCGCTGACGCTGCGTCCGATGCAGAGGTCCAAACCGAAGCGACGCAGGGCACGCAGGCGAGCGGTCAACCGGTGTATCTCCATGTCCCGGTCCATCGCCGCCTGGCCTGTGCCGCCGGGCGCCCTGCGTTCCGCATCAAGGCGGTCGGACAGGTCGGCGATCGTCTGCTCGAGGCTCTCCTCGATGGCCGCGAAGTGCCGCTCGTCGTCCGCTCGCTTCTCGGCTGGGCGTGTCGAGCACGAGTCCCACCGGCGGTTCGGCACTGTGCACCGTAGGTCGGCAACAACACACGCATTTTCGTGACTCCCTATCCGCAGGTCCTGGCTATCCATAGGTTGTGGCTATCTGTCGGTTCTGGCCCCGGCCGACAAGTCTGCGGCACGACCCGGGCCTTGCGGCAAGCCCCCCTCTGCTATATAGATTGAAAGTGGAGAGACAGGCGCGATTCGCTTTCGCTGCTGTCGTCCGTGAGGGAAGGACAACCTCCCGCGCGAAGGTACCTGGTCCCGACGTCATCGGCGAAGTGCCGGCCGAACAGAAGTCGGCGCCGGCTGTGGGCGACATCCGCTTTCGATCCCGCGGCTCTCGATGCGAACGGGCGCTGCACGGCAAAGGCCACGGCGCGTGAGCGGGCCCCAGGGACCTCACGAGCTGCGGAGTATCGGGCACCCTTCGCACGGCTCAAAGCTGGTTAGGAAGCTGGTTAGATTGAGCCGAGCGGGGGCCGGCGGAGACCGCGGCGGCGACCACGCCTAACTGATGGAGACAGGATGAGCATGGCCACGAACACGGACCCGCTGTCGCCTGAGCTGCACGATGCCGATAGCCACGATCTGATCCGTGTGCAGGGCGCGAGAGAGAACAACCTCAAGGACATCAGCGTCGAGATCCCGAAGCGCCGACTGACGGTGTTCACCGGCGTCTCCGGCTCGGGCAAGAGCTCGCTGGTGTTCGGCACGATCGCCGCGGAGTCGCAGCGGATGATCAATGAGACGTATAGCGCCTTCTTGCAGGGCTTCATGGCGACGCTGGCCCGCCCGGACGTCGACCGGCTGGAGGGGCTGACCACTGCCATCATCGTCGACCAGGAGCGCATGGGGGCGAACTCTCGCTCCACGGTGGGCACCGCAACCGACGCCAATGCGATGCTGCGCATCCTCTTCAGTCGGCTCGGGCAACCCCACATCGGCTCGTCCCAGGCGTTCTCCTTCAACGTCGCCTCGATCAGCGGCGCGGGGGCGGTCTCGCTCGAGCGTGGCGGGAAAACCGTGAAGGAGCGGCGCAGCTTCACCATTACTGGCGGCATGTGCCCGCGCTGCGAAGGCATGGGCAACGTGAACGACATCGATCTCACCCAGCTCTACGACAATTCCAAGTCCCTCGCCGAGGGCGCGCTCACCATCCCCGGCTACACCGCGGACGGCTGGGGGGTTCGGATCTTCACGGGGTCCGGCTTCCTGGACCCGGACAAACCGATCCGCGACTACACCAAGAAGGAACTCGACGACTTCCTGTACCGCGCGCCGATCAAGGTGAAGGTCGGAGACATCAACCTGACCTACGAGGGGCTGATTCCCAAGCTCCAGAAGTCGATGCTCTCGAAGGATCGCGAAGCGATGCAGCCGCACATTCGGGCCTTCGTGGACCGAGCGGTCACCTTCACCACCTGTCCAGAATGCGGCGGCACGCGACTCAGCGAAGCGGCGCGCTCGTCCAAGATCTCGGGTTTCAGCATCGCTGACGCCTGCGCCATGCAGATCAGCGACCTGGCCGAATGGGTCCGCGGTCTCGACGAGCCGTCGGTGGCACCGCTGCTGGCTGCGCTTCAGGAGACACTCGACTCGTTCGTGAACATCGGTCTGGGTTACCTCTCGCTCGACCGACCGGCCGGTACGCTGTCGGGCGGCGAGGCGCAGCGCACCAAGATGATCCGCCACCTCGGTTCCTCGCTCACCGACGTCACCTACGTCTTCGACGAGCCCACCATCGGGCTGCACCCGCATGACATCCAGCGGATGAACGAGCTGCTCCTGCTGCTGCGAGACAAGGGCAACACCGTGCTCGTCGTGGAGCACAAGCCGGAGACGATTGCGATCGCCGACCACATCGTCGACCTCGGCCCCGGCGCCGGTACCGCGGGCGGCACCGTCTGCTTCGAGGGCACGGTCGATGGGCTGCGAACCAGCGGTACCCTGACCGGTCGCCATTTCGACGACCGGACCACTCTCAAGGAGGCGGTGCGCACCCGCACCGGCGCGCTGGAGATCCGCGGTGCGACCGCGAACAACCTGCGGAATGTCGACGTCGACATCCCACTTGGCGTCCTCGTCGTCCTCACGGGCGTCGCCGGCTCCGGTAAGAGTTCGCTCGTACACGGGTCACTGAGCAATCGGCCGGGAGCCGCCGGCGAGGGCGTTGTGTCGATCGGCCAGGGTGCGATCCGCGGCTCGCGACGGAGCAACCCGGCGACGTACACCGGGCTGCTCGACCCGATCCGCAATGCCTTTGCGAAAGCCAACGGCGTGAAGCCCGCGCTGTTCAGCGCCAACTCAGAGGGTGCCTGCCCCAACTGCAACGGCGCGGGGGTCACCTTCACCGATCTCGGGATGATGGCCAGCGTCGCCACCACCTGTGAAGTCTGTGAGGGCAAGCGGTTCCAGGCATCCGTGCTGGAATACCACCTCGGCGGGCGCGATATCAGCGAAGTGCTCGCGATGTCGGTGACTGAGGCCGAGGCGTTCTTCGGCGCGGGCGAGGGGCGCACGCCTGCCGCCCACGCCATCCTCGACCGGCTCGCCGACGTCGGGCTCGGCTACCTCAGCCTCGGCCAGCCGCTCACTACGCTCTCCGGGGGCGAACGGCAGCGGCTGAAGCTCGCCACCCACATGGCCGAAAAGGGCGACGTCTACGTCCTCGACGAGCCGACGGCGGGCCTCCACCTCGCCGACGTCGAGCAGTTGCTCGGGCTGCTCGACCGGCTCGTCGACTCCGGCAAGTCGGTCATCGTCGTCGAGCACCATCAGGCGGTCATGGCGCGCGCCGACTGGATCATCGACCTCGGTCCAGGGGCCGGGCACGACGGCGGCCGGGTCGTCTTCGAGGGGACACCCGCCGACCTCGTCGCCACCCGCTCCACCCTCACCGGGCAGCATCTCGCGGCCTACGTCGGCACTTGACTGTTTTGACGAACTACGAGAGCTCCTCCGCGATGCGCTTGATCGCGGCCAGGCGCCGATCCCACTCTGCGCCAATGCGGTCCAGGCGCCGCGCCGTCTCGCTCAGCCGCAAGCCGAGCGCCCGATAGCGCAGCTCTCGGCCGACACGGACGGATTCGACGAGTCCGACGTCACGCAGTACGGCGAGATGCTTCGCGATCGCCTGGCGGGTGACCGGGAGCCGCTCGGCGAGGGCAGACGCGGACGCCTCCCCCTCGCCGAGGGCCGCCAGGATGCTCCACCGGGTCTCGTCGCCGAGCGCGGCGAACACGGGAACGAGGGTGGTCGTGGTCACGAGCCGCCCTCGAGGTAGGCGACCAGCTCGTCCAGCTCGGAGTCCCATCCGGTTCGGTGTCCCTCGAGGCCGGCGGCCGGGTCGAGGTTTGTGTCGAAACCCGACTCCACGACGGTGAGCCGGGTGCCGTCGGCGAGGGGTTCGAGGGTGAAGCGGAACACGGTCGAGTGGTCGGGATCGACCGGCGCGTCCGAGAACGTCGGTTCGTTGCTCCAGCGATAGGCGATCGTGCGGGGCTGGTCGAGCTCCTCGATCAGCACCGGGTAGGTGCCGAACCCCTCGAACGAGAAGACACCGCGGGCGCCGACGGCAACTTCGTCGAGCACGGCGGTCTGCCCGAACCACCGCGCGATGTGCTCTGCCTCGGTGATCGCGGCCCAGACCTTCTCGATCGGTGCGGCGATAGTGATGGTGCGCGTCACTGTGAAGTTGTCACCGTCGACGACGGACGGCTCGTTTGTGGTCATTGTCATGATCCTGGTTCCTTTCGGTCGATTACTGCAACCACATAGTTGCATTAACCCGCAGGACCCGCAACCCCAAAGTTGCAGATTGTTCGCGGCGCAAGGCTGGGCGCCGATCTGCGCACCCGGGTAGCCGCTGACTCGACCCCTATTCCGAAACCGCTGCCGCCCGAGCCGCAGCCGCAGCCCTGACGAGCGCACCGAATTCTTCCACGCCGTACGCGGTGCCCCCGATTCCCCAGCCACCCTCGGCAGCGACGGTCAGGATGACCCACGTGCGCTCAACGAGCGAGGGGTCGCCGGCAATCCTGGCCACGATGTCGGTGGCTTCCCTGGTGAGCTGCTTCTGGCCGTCGCGATCGAGAGATCCGGGAGGCGTGATGATCTGGACTCGCACGGAACGTGCGGACGGCTGGGCGGCGGTCGAGACGACCGGCAGGCGGTGCACGAATGCCGCGGTGTTATTGCTCTGGAACGGAACGGGTTTGGCCACTCCCTCGGCGCGCAAAACGGCGAGGGCGAGCTCGCTGCCGAGTTCCTCATCGGCGTCCGCGGGGAACATATCGGCCGGTGCGTATACATCGATCATGGGCATGCGAACCTCCGAGAAAAGTATGACGATTTACATAGAACGATATCTATGCTGATCGTCTTAGTCAAGACGCAGGCACGACATCAGGCTGGTGCCTGCGCGAAATACGCGGTGATGCGATCGAAGGCACCCACCCAGACCATCGTGCCGAAGAAATCCCGAATTTCGGTGCTCGGGAACCCGCTCTGCACCACCGTCACCAGAGTGCCGCCGTCCCGCTCCTCGAAGGTCACGTCGACGTCGGTCTCCATCGTCTGCCCATCGGGGCCGCTTCCGGTCGCCTTCGTGACGAGACGACGCGGTCTGTCGATGACCGTGAACACCTGGCTCTCGCGAAACAGCTCATCGCGCGTACGACCCCAGACGTTCGTCCACACACCGCCCACGCGAAGATCTACCTCGACTTCGACGATCATCGGCTCTGCCTCGAGAATGTTGTACCAGATCTTCTGCTTCTCCGGGTCGACATAGGCGTCGAAGACCTCGTCCGGCGGGGCGGGGATGAGCCGCGAAATCCTGAGCTCATGGGTCATGTGTCCATTCCTTTCTTGAGCACGAAGTAGGCCTCGAGCCCGTCGAGCCGACGCTCCCAAAGTCCCTGGTACTCGGTGATCCACTGCACGACGTCGTCGAGCCGCTCGCCGCCGAGTCGGCACTGCCTCGATCGCCCGACCTTCTGCGTGATAACGAGACCGGCGTCCTCGAGCACCTGCACGTGCTTAGCGAGGCCTGTCAGGGTCATGCCGGTCGGCCCGGCGAGCTCCCCGATCGTCGCCGGCCCCTCCCCCAGCCTGGTCAGTATCTCGCGTCGGGTCGGGTCGGACAGGGCTGAGAACGCCCGATCGAGCACCTGTTGCTGAACCATATCGTTCAGTATAGCTCGCTGAACCAACAAGTTCAATGAAGCTCGCCACGGGCCATACTTGAGGGATGAGCGACTCCCTCGCTACCTGGCCGCCCGCGGATGCCGCGTCCCGCTGCCCATGCCTGAGTGGCGAGATCTACAGCGCCTGCTGCGGCCCTGTGCACCATGGAGAGATCGTCGCGCCCACCGCGGAGCGTCTGATGCGGTCCCGCTACACCGCGTTCGCGTTGGGGAACGCCTCGTATCTTCTCGAGTCATGGCATTCGTCGACGCGTCCCTCCTCGCTCCGACTCGATCCCGAGCAGCGCTGGTTCGGACTCGAGATCCTCAGAACGGAACGCGGACGAATGCTCGACACGATCGGCGAGGTCGAATTCAGGGCGCGGTATCGCCACCGCGGCCAGGTCGGCGAGCAGCACGAGCGGAGTCGCTTCGTGCGGGAGTCGCGGCGTTGGTACTACCTCGACGACGCCGCCGATGGCGCCGGCTCCGTCGCCTGATGGTGCGCGGAACCTCTTCGAATGCCGTGCAGGTTCCCGGGCGATCAGCCGCCACGGTCCGCCTCTGCTGGGTGCCCATCTGCGGGAAATTGGCGGATGAAATCCGCGCGGAATCTTGCCGTGAATGATCATCACGAGCCCGTTATAAATCGCCTGTTTGAGACTATGGTTGAGCAAGAGCACGTGGCTGCTGGCTCCCCAATCTGCGGCCGGATTTGCAAACTAGGAAGGTCAAAGTGGACAATCTCGGTCTCATATTCGTTTCGGAGATAGTGGGGACATTCCTGCTGGTTCTCCTCGGTACCGGTGTCGTTGCGAACGTCGCGCTCGCCAGGACAAAGGGCTTCAATGGCGGGTTCCTGCTCGTCAACTTCGGCTGGGGCATCGCGGTCTTCGCGGGTGTCACCGCCGCGTATTATTCGGGAGCACACCTGAACCCCGCGGTCACGATCGGCCTCGCCGTGAACGACCCATCCAAGTACTCGATCGGTACGGTGCTCGTCTATCTGGCTGGCCAATTCGTCGGTGCGTTCCTCGGCGCGGTCGGCTGCTGGCTCGCCTACAAGCAGCACTTCGATGAAGAACCCGATCCGGCGAACAAGCTCGGCGTGTTCTCTACAGGGCCGGCTATCCGCAGCTATGCGTGGAACCTCGTCACCGAGATAATCGGCACGTTCGTGCTGGTATTCGTCGTGATCGCCTTCGGCCGCCACGGCAGTGCGGCCACGGCGACTCCAGCTGGGCTCGCCGCGCTGGGTGCACTTCCCGTCGCGCTGCTCGTCGTCGGTATCGGTGCCTCGCTCGGTGGCCCCACAGGGTATGCGATCAACCCGGCTCGTGACCTCGGTCCGCGCGTCGCACACGCGGTACTGCCGATCGCGGGCAAGGGTTCAAGCAACTGGTCGTACTCGTGGGTCCCGGTCGTCGGACCCATCCTCGGTGGAGTGATTGCGGGCCTGCTCGCTCACCCACTGCTGCCCATACTCGCGAGCAAATAGCGAGCAGGCAGCCAATCCATCTCGGGCCCGTTCAGAAATGTGGGCCGCCCGAGCTTTATCCGTAATCGTTACATGGAGGTAACTCATGACGGACTACATCCTGTCCATCGACCAGGGAACGACCAGCACCCGTGCCATCATCTTCGATCATTCAGGCTCGATCGTGGCGAGCGGGCAGCTCGAGCACGAACAGATCTTCCCGAAGGCCGGTTGGGTGGAACACAACCCGAAAGAGATCTGGGACAACACTCGCGAGGTGATCGGCCAGGCGCTGTCCAAGGCCAACATCACGCGGCACAACATCAAAGCCGTGGGTATCACCAACCAGCGTGAAACCGCGGTTGTCTGGGACAAGACAACCGGCGAGGCCGTCTACAACGCTATCGTCTGGCAGGACACTCGCACGCAGCCGATCGTCGACCGCCTGGCCGATGGCGACGTCGAACGATACAAGCAGAAGGTGGGGCTCCCCCTCGCGACGTATTTCTCGGGCACCAAGATCGTCTGGATCCTCGAGAACGTCGAAGGTGCGCGCGAGAAAGCGGAGGCCGGGGACCTGCTCTTCGGCACGACCGACTCCTGGGTGCTCTGGAACCTGACCGGTGGAACGGACGGTGGCGTGCACGTCACGGACGTCACCAACGCCTCCCGAACCCTCTTCATGGACCTCGAGACCCTGCAATGGGACGAGTCGATCCTCGCGGACTTCGGAGTGCCGAGGTCGATGCTTCCCGAGATCAAGAGTTCCTCGGAGGTCTACGGAACGGTCTCGGAATCGAGTCTGCTGCGCGAGGTACCGGTCGCCGGAATTCTGGGGGACCAGCAGGCGGCGACCTTCGGCCAGGCGGCGTTCGACACCGGCGAGTCGAAGAACACGTACGGCACGGGCAACTTCCTGATCTTCAACACCGGAGAAGAGATCGTCCACTCGAAGAACGGGCTGCTCACGACTCTCGGCTACAAGCTGGGCGAGGCAAAGCCGCACTATGCGCTCGAGGGTTCTATCGCGGTCACCGGGTCGCTCATCCAGTGGCTCCGTGACAATCTCGGACTCATCAGCTCGGCTCCCGAGATCGAGACGCTTGCCAAGACCGTCGAGGACAACGGCGGCGTTTACATCGTGCCCGCGTTCTCCGGACTCTTCGCGCCCTACTGGCGTTCGGATGCCCGCGGCGCCATCGTCGGATTGACCAGGTACGTCAATAAGGGCCACATCGCTCGTGCCGCGCTCGAAGCGACCGCGTTCCAGACGAGAGAGGTGCTGGATGCCGTGAACGCCGACTCGGGCGTGGACCTGACCGAGCTCAAGGTCGACGGCGGAATGGTGGCCAACAACGAGCTCATGCAGTTCCAGGCCGACATCCTCAACGTCCCTGTCGTGCGCCCCGTCGTGGCGGAGACGACCGCCCTCGGCGCGGCCTACGCGGCGGGCCTCGCGGTGGGATTCTGGGCGAACCTCGACGAGCTGCGCGCTAACTGGCAGGAGGACAGCCGCTGGACCCCGAATATGGACGCCGGCGAACGCGACCGTCAGATGCGCCTGTGGAAGAAGGCCGTAACCAAGACCTTCGACTGGGTAGACGACGACGTGAGGTAATCGGTCCAACGAGAATGCCCGGCCGGTCGAATGGCCGGGCATTCTGCGTTCAGGAGGCCGTCGCGTTCAGGAGGCTGTCGCCGCGACCCACTGGTCGAGCTTGGCGATCGCGGCACCGGAATCGACCGTGTCGGTGACCGTGCCCAGTCGTACGCGAATTCGTTCGACGAAGGGTTCCCGCAGCAACTCCGGATCGTTCGCGAGGTCGAACGACACCATGCCGGCTGCCGCATTGAGCAGCACGACATCCCGCTCGGGCCCCCGGGCACCTTCGAGAACCGAGCGGGCGATGCGGGCATTGTGTTCTGGCGACGAGCCGAGCAGGGTCTCGATCCGCGCCCGAGGGATAGCGAGATCGAGAGGATCCAGGTCGTGTTCTGTGACGGATCCCCGTGACACCTCCCACACGTGGCTGTGACCGGTCGTCGTGAGTTTGTCGATGCCGTCGTCGCCGCGATAGACGAGCGCCGTCGCTCCCCTGGTTTGGAACACCCCGACGACGAGCGGCACCCGGTCCAAGCTCGCCACACCGACGGCCGAGGCCTCTGGGCGGGCCGGATTGCACAGCGGTCCGAGGATGTTGAACAGCGTTGAGATTCCGAGGTCTTTGCGGGTGGGACCGGCGTGCCGAAATCCGGGGTGGAACACCGAGGCGTTGGCAAAGGTGATGCCGACCCGCTCGAGCACGGCGGCGACGCGCTCGGGGGGAATCGTGATGTCGATGCCGAGAGCAGAGAGCACGTCCGAGGACCCGGAGGACGAGCTTGCGCCCCGGTTGCCGTGCTTCACCACAGGGACGCCGGCGGCCGCGACGATGACCGATGCGACGGAGGAAATGTTCAGCACCGCGCCATAGGGATCTCCCCCCGTGCCGACGATGTCGAGCACCATCGGATCGACGTCGAGCGGTAGAGAGCTGCCGAGCACGGCGTCGCGGAAGCCCACGATTTCATCGACGGTCTCACCCTTGATTCGCAGCGCGACGAGGAGACCGCCGAGTTGCGCCGGGCTCGCCTCGCCCGCCATTACTCGCTCCATCGCCCACGTCGCCTCGCTGATCGAGAGGTCAGAACCTTCCACAAGAGAGCCAAGGATGCGGGGCCAGCTGAGGTCGGAAGACATAGATGCGATCCTAGCTATTTGACCGAACTTCCCGGGCGAATGAGAAATGTCGCGCGGGATATCGGCCATAATGGACGAGTGACCAGCACCTCTCTTTCTCACTCAGTCGGGGCTCCCGTCGTCAATCGCCCCAGCGTGGTTGCGGTCGGAACAATCGTCTGGCTCGGTAGTGAAGTCATGTTCTTTGCCGGACTCTTCGCGATCTATTTCACGCTCAGGTCGACATCCCCCGGCCTGTGGGCGGCCGAGACCTCGAAGCTCAACGTTCCCTATGCTCTCGCCAATACAATCGTCCTGGTCGCCTCGTCCTTCACCGCACAGTTCGGGGTCTTCGCCGCGGAGCGCTTGCAGAAGAAGCGCACCAGCTGGAATCCCGCGCACTGGGGCATGGTCGAGTGGTTCTTCGCGAGCTACGCGCTCGGCGCCGTCTTCGTCACCGGCCAGGTCTTCGAGTACGCCAACCTGGTGAGCGAGCACGTCACGCTGCAGTCGAACTCTTACGGCTCCGCGTTCTACCTCACGACCGGATTCCACGCGCTTCACGTGACGGGCGGCCTCATCGCGATGCTGCTCATCATCGGTCGCGCCTACAGCGTCAAGAATTTCGGGCACAAGGAGGCGACGAGCACGATCGTCGTCTCCTACTACTGGCACTTCGTCGACGTCGTGTGGATCGGGCTGTTCCTGGTCATCTACGTTCTCAAATAGCCGCTCCTACAGGAACCAGGGATACAACTTCAGCATGGCGAAGAACTCACGCACAACGGCCCGTCGCAGCCGGTCGGTTGGCCGGCGTCATCCGCTTGCCACGATTGCACTCATCGTGATCGGGCTGGTCTCGACCGGTGGGGCGTATGCACTGTTCAGCAGTACGGCATCCGCGGAGACGACCTCGGCCCACACTCAGTCTTCCGCTGAAGAGGGCAAGAAACTCTTCGCCGCAAACTGCGCCACCTGTCACGGTGTAAGCGCTCAGGGTGTCGCGGGCGTCGGTCCGAGCCTCTACGGCGTCGGTGCCGCCTCGGTCAGCTTCCAGGTCGGAACCGGGCGGATGCCGCTGGCCAACCAGGGACCGCAGGCCGAGCAGAAACCGGTCCAGTTCACCGACCAGCAGGTGCAGTCGCTCGCCGACTACGTCGCGTCGCTCTCCCCCGGCCCCGGAATCCCCGATGCGAAGTACCTCACGGGCAACGGCAACGCCGCAACCGGCGCAGAGCTGTTCCGCATCAACTGCGCCATGTGCCACAACGTCGCCGGTGCCGGCGGAGCGCTCACGGCGGGCAAATTCGCTCCCGCGCTGAGCGGAGTGCTCCCCGCCCACGTCTACGAGGCCATGGTGACCGGGCCCCAGAACATGCCGGTCTTCAACGACAAGAACCTCACGCCGACCCAGAAGGCCGACATCATCACATACCTCAAATACCTGGACAAGAACCCCTCACCCGGCGGAATCGACCTGGGCAACCTCGGGCCCGTGGCGGAGGGTCTGTTCATATGGATCTTCGGGCTCGGCGCCGTCGTCGGCGTGACCATTTGGATCGCAGCCAAGGCGAACTAGCTCCGCAGCAGAACTACCGCACCAACCGAAGGGAAGAGAATGGCACAGCATGACGACGGTGGCGACAACGCCACTGCCGGCTCGGCCGTAGCAAAGAGCGAGCCGCCCCAGGCCTCGCCCGGAACGGCTGTCATTGTCTCCGATGCCTTCGAGAACCCTGGGCTGCCGCCGCACCGGTTGCGCGTGACGGACCTCGATCCGAAGAAAGACCGCACAGCGGAGCGCCGGGTCTACACCTACTTCTACCTGTCGATCGTCGGCAGCATCCTCGCGGTCGCTTTCTACGTCGCATTTCCCATCACCCCTGGGAACACGGCCTCGGTTCGTCTCAGCACCCTGATGCTCGGGCTCGCGATCGCTCTAGGTCTGCTCAGCCTCGGAATCGGTGCGATCTACTGGTCGAAGAACCTCATGCGCGGCGATGAGCTCTCCGAGTCGCGCCACCTGACCCGAGGGTCCGACGAGACGCGCGCCCGGGCGGTGGAGATCTTCAAGCAGGGCAACGACGAGTCCGGATTCGGTCGCCGCACCATGATCCGTAACAGCCTCATCGGCGCGCTCGTGGCGTTCCCGTTGCCCGGTATCGTGCTCTTCCGCGACCTGGCGCCTGCTGCTGATCCGGTCAAGCAACTCCAGCACACCATGTGGGCCAAGGGCACCAGGCTCACGCACGACCCGTCCGGCACCCCGATCAAGGCATCGGATGTGACCATCGGTTCGGTCTTCCACGTCATCCCCGAAGGTCTCAACAGCAAGGACGACCGTCTGGAGGAGAAGGCCAAGGCCGCGGTGCTCCTCATGCGCCTCAAGCCGGAGGACCTCAACATCTCCAAGGGCCGTGAGAGCTGGAACTATCAGGGCATCGTCGCCTACTCCAAGATCTGCACCCACGTCGGATGCCCCGTGGCGCTGTACGAACAGCAGACACATCACCTGCTCTGCCCATGCCACTCCTCGACCTTCGACGTCACCAACGAGTGCGCGGTCATCTTCGGCCCCGCCAAGCGTCCCTTGCCGCAACTGCCCATCGCCATCGACTCCCAGGGTTACCTGGTCGCTCAGAGCGACTTCCACGAGCCCGTCGGCCCGAGCTTCTGGGAGCGTTCATGACCGTCTCAGCCTCCACCACTCCCGCACCGCCGGCTGAGCTGCTCGCGCCCACACGCGGCGCACGTTTCACCGGGGCAGCTGCCAATTACATTGACGAACGCACCAGCATCTCGGGCCTTGTCAAGGAGCTCGGCCGCAAGATCTTCCCCGACCACTGGTCGTTCATGCTCGGCGAGGTCGCTCTCTATAGCTTCGTCACCATCCTGCTGTCCGGAACCTTCCTGACCTTCTTCTTCCAGCCATCGATGGCCGAGGTCGTGTACCACGGGTCGTACGTGCCCCTCAAAGGGCTCCAGATGTCGGCGGCCTACTCCTCGACGCTCAACATCTCCTTCGACATCCGTGGCGGCCTCCTGTTCCGGCAGATCCATCACTGGGCGGCGCTGCTCTTCATCGCGGCGATCGGGCTTCACATGCTCCGCGTGTATTTCACCGGCGCGTTCCGCAAGCCGCGCGAGATCAACTGGGTGATCGGTTTCACGCTGTTCGTCCTCGCGATGGCCGAGGGCTTCACCGGCTACTCCCTTCCCGACGATCTACTCTCGGGTAACGGCCTCCGCATCATCGACGGCCTGATCAAGGGCATCCCCTTCATCGGAACCTGGACGTCGTATCTGCTCTTCGGTGGCGAGTTCCCCGGCACCAAGGTCGTGGCGATGTTCTACTCCATCCACATCCTGCTGCTGCCGGCGATTCTCGTAGCGGCGCTCGGCGTGCATCTGCTTCTCATGGTGATCAACAAGCACACGCAGTTCGCAGGCCCGGGGCGCACGAACGACAACGTCGTCGGCGTTCCGATTCTCCCGGTATTCGCGGCCAAGGCCGGCGGGTTCTTCTTCGTCATCTTCGGCGTCATCGTGCTGATCGCATCACTTTTCACCATCAACCCGATCTGGACCTACGGCCCATACGATCCTTCCCCGGTTTCCGCCGGCACCCAACCCGACTGGTACATCGGTTTTGCGGACGGTGCTCTCCGCCTCGTCCCACCGGGCTGGGAGTTCGTCTGGCTGGGCCACACCTGGTCGTTCAACATCATCGTCGTGATCCTCATACTCCCGATCTTCCTCGGACTGGTGGCCCTGTATCCCTTCATCGAGGGCTGGGTCACCGGTGACAAGCGTGAGCACCACATCACCGAGCGTCCCCGCAACGCTCCCGCGCGCACGGCGATCGGTGCTGCGGGCGTCACGTTCTACGCGGTGCTGTGGGCCGCTGCGAGTTCCGACCTCATTGCCACGCATTTCAAGGTGACCATCGAGGGTGTGATTCACGTTCTCCAGGCCCTGTTCTTCCTCGGGCCGATCATCGCCTACGTCGTCACCAAGCGGGTGTGTCTGGCCCTGCAGAAAAAGGATCGCGAGATCGCCCTGCACGGCTTCGAATCCGGTCGAATCGTGCGCCTGCCCGGCGGCGAGTACATCGAGGTGCACGAGCAGCTCAACGCATACGAGCGCTGGCGACTGGTGAGCTTCGAGGTGCACAAGCCGCTCATGATCCGCCCCGATCGGCTGGGTCGCATCTCGCCCGCGCAGAGGCTGCGCGCGTCACTGTCGCGATGGTTCTTCGAGGATCGAATCGCGCCGGTAACCAAGGGCGAGCTTGAACAGGGCTCCGGCCACCACTAGCAATCACGATGAAAGCCCTCGCTGGTATCGCCGGCGGGGGCTTTCACGACGGAGCGGCTGGGTCTCAGTCCGTGTCGAAGTGCTTCTTGAGATAGTCGGCCGTCGAGCGATAGTCGAGCCGCTCGTAGAACGCCGCGGCACGGATGCTGGCGACGGTCAGCTGACGCACTCCACGTTTGCGACATTCCGCCTCCATCGCGGACACGAGCTTGCTGCCGATGCCACGATGGCGGGCGGCGGCGTCCACCACGAGTTCCTGAAGCTGGGCCGAATCCCCGTTCGTGTACAGCAGTCGTACCACTGTCGTGAGCGCGTAACCGGCCACGGCGCCGTCGAGATCCGCCACCAGCAGGATGTGGTCGTGCGCGTCCCTCACCGCGTCGGCGAAGGCCTCCTGGAAGGTTTCGCGATTGGGGGCTTCACCGATGCCCAACTGTTGGAGCAGCGTGAAAACGGAGTCAACGTCGTCGAGCGCCGCCGGACGGATCCGCGTAGAACTGCTAGCGAGCGAAGTTTCCGCGATAGTACTCATAGACCCACCCTACGAGACTGACCGCGGTCACAGCGACGCCGATGAATGCAATCCACACGCCGATCGCAAGCCCCATGAACAACAGGGCACCCCCGCTCGCGAGCAGCACCGGCCACCAGCTCCATGGGCTGAAGAATCCCTGCTCAGGGTCGCCATCATCGATGTTCGCGTCGAGTCTGTCCTCCGGGAGTTCCCCGCCGACCGCTCGGTGCGAACGCCCGAGATAGAAGGCGATGAACGCCGAGAGAATGCCCGCCAGACCGATGCCGACCGTGCCGACCCATTCCACCTTGTGATGCATGGGGTCGAGAAGACTCCAGACCACGTAGAGTACGTCGGCGGCGATGAAGAACGCGAACAGAATCCAGAACATCTTTGCATTGGTGTTCACTGCGCTACTTCACTTTCTCGTTGGCGAAGTCGTAGGTGGGGGTTTGTGGGGCGTCTTTCAGTGGTCCGATGCCGACGGGGATGTCGGCCTCGGGGTGGTTGAGGTCGAAGGCG
>FSWR01000074.1_pt1 | contig 28686 bp, 27 predicted proteins | sample 1638041 | NCBI WGS metagenome assembly FSWR01 (sample SAMEA3914789, study PRJEB12502) | metagenome | biome: forest; material: soil | place: Canada | collected 2011-07-03 | depth 0.3 m | reverse complement strand
TCAGGGAACCCATATATCGCGGCCTCTCCATCAGCGAGGTACATCCGCACTGCATAATTTGAGCATAGAGCCCAACCACCAAACACCAACAACACCCTGCCCGCTTTCCACCGTGAGGCGCTCGTTCTGCCAGCCTGCGGGAAGTCTGCCTCGGCGGTGATAACGCCCGGCGCGTGGCTACTTCGAGACCGAGATCGCCGCTGGTTCCCGTGTACGTCGGATGGCCGGAAACGGTAGCAGCGAATCTGGCCGCGCCCATTCAAATGCTTGGCCTCAAGAGGTTCGATTTGGCCCTATGCACTGTGGTGAGTCCCGCGGAACGCATGGCGACTATCGAGTTGTACGACGCGAGGTCATCCCCCACATGCGGGAACTGCTTGAATCATCGTCGACGGATCCGGGAAGGTCGGGCGCAGCATTCCGAGTAACGGCCTGAACATCGCGGCTGCTGGGGAACCAGCCTGTCACGTGGTCGAGAACCGTCCAGTAGGCTGCCAATATATTGGCTCGATCGAGCTCGTCGTTGAAATTTGGAGCCATCCATGGCCGTCGGAAAATTGTTCACCATCATCGCGGCCTCCGTCGTCCTGACGGTCGGGCTGTCAACGCTCTCCGCCTGGGGCGTCGCCTCCATGGTCGTTGGCACCGCCGCCACCTCGTCGGTCTCCGGCGTTCATGGCTCGGCTGGCACTAACGGTGCGAACGGTAAGGACGGAGCCACCGGGACCCCCGGGGCCAATGGAACCACGGGCCCAACCGGCGAGGTTGGTGCCCCGGGTGCGAAGGGCACTCCGGCCGCGCAGGGGATCGCCGGGGCGATAGGCCCGGTCGGCCCCGCAGGAGCGGGCGGCCCCGCAGGCCCGACCGGCGCCTCCGGTGCCTCCGCGCCGTCTTTCAGCTTCGTGTCCTCCGGCGGTACTGCATTTTCACCCCCGGGCCTTCCCTTTCCCGTCGGTTCGCTGGTCACACAGGTGCCGGCCGGAACCGCACTGGTGGGATTCAGCGTTGCATTGGCCGTGAACGCTCCCATCCCTCCCACCCCGTACTATTGCCAACTGGTCGATGATCTGGGCGGCGTGTTGGCAACCTCGGCCACCCTCAATATCGGGGGGTCATCGAACCAGGTCGTCTTCGCCACAACTCAAGTCGTCAGCCTCCCCACGGCAACGCACCTAACCCTCCAATGCGTCAACCCCCCAGGATTTTCTCCCCCTGTCGACTACACGGCTGTCTCCATTTACGCGATCTCGTTCGCATAAAGGTAGCTCGCAAAGGGTCGATCGGCGGCCCGTTCACTCGTCATGTTCGTGTACCGCCATTAGAGCGAACACCATCAAGAAGGAGTGATCGTGACCACCGCGACCCACATCACCGGCGTCCGTACCGTCAGCATCCCGGTCGAGAGCCAGGATGCTTCCCTGCACTTCTACGTCAATAGCCTTGGGTTCACCACGCTGCGCGATATGCCGACCCCCACCGGTGGCCGTTGGATCGAACTCGCCCCGGGCGACCAAAGCGTCATCGTCACCCTCGAACCCGCCCTGGCAAACATCACCCGTGGGGCAATCGGCATTCGCTTCACGACCGATGACATAGAGAGGGCACACGCCGTGCTGGAGGAACGCGGCGTCGAAACCGACGAGATCCTCCGTTGGCCCGGAATTCCCGCGATGTTCGCCTTCCGCGACCCCGACGGCAACGCATACTCCATCACCGCGACCACGTAGTCCGCACCCTCGTGTGGCCCTACGTCGTCATCGTTTCTTCGGCGTCGAAAGTGAGGAGCACCTTGCCTTTGGCCCGGCGCGACTCGACGCGCGCATACGCCTCAGCGATTGCTCCAGCGGGAAGCGGCTGTCGATGACGACCTTCAGCTCTCCCGCGTCGATGAGAGCGGCAAGCTGTGCGAGCCCGGCACCGTCCGGGTGCATGAAGAAGTACTGGTAGGCGACGCCAGCGGCTCGCGCACGTCTGCGGACGTCGCGACTGCGGATCCGAAGCGTGGCGTTGACCGCGAGCCGCCTTACGCCCCATATTTGGTCGTCGAGGGATCCCGGCGTGGGTGGACCGGCGATCGACAGGATGCTCCCGCCCGGCTCGACCGAATCGACGAGATCGTCAAGCACCGTTCCTCCGATGAGATCGAACACTTTGCCGAAGCGCTCCAGGCCGGAAGAGACCGATCGCGTCCGGAAGTCGATGACCTCGTCGGCGCCGAACCTGCGCACCAAAGCTTCGCCTTGCGCAGAGGCGGTTGTCGTAACGTGCGCGCCTGCCTGCTTCGCCAACTGGATCGCGAACAGCCCGACCCCTCCCGCACCCCCTGTGATAAGGATCCGATCGCCCGTGCCGACCGCGAGGCGCGAGGGGCCGAGCGCCTGGAGCGCAGTGAGGCCGGCAAGCGGAACCGCCGCGGCCTCAACTAGGGGAAGCGTGCGCGGCGCCGTCGCGACGAGCTCCTGTGCGACTGCGACCTTCTCTGCGAAAGCGCCGAGATGCCGCTTGTCCACGCGCGTAAAGACGCGTTCGCCGACCTTGAAGGCGGTCACACGCTCACCGACATCGATGATCGTGCCGCTGAGCTCATTGCCTGCGATCTTAGGGAATGCGTAACGGGCAACGCTTCGAAGAGCGCCGTCGCGCTGGTGGGCGTCGATCGGGTTGAGTCCGGCGGCGGCGACCCGGATCAGTACCTCTCCCGGCCCTGAGCTGGGCTCCGGCCGTTCGGCGAGCGTGGTCAGCTCCGGGCCGCCGTAACCGCTGTACATGATCGTCCTCATGATCCCAGACTAGGGCGCGGTTGATATCTCTCCGAAGCACGAGAAGGGATAATACTCAGGCGTTGCCCTGGAGCTCGATGCCGCCATCGCTAGGTCGCCCGATACCGATCCAAACCCGCATCTCTCCATGCGACGGTTGATGCGCGCATTGAACTGATTCGGATCCCGAGGCTCGACATCGCGCCGCCCGCAGCAATCGGGGGGACTGCTGTTGGTTGCGTTGGTTGCGGCAGGCAAGCGGGACTGAGACCTCAACCCGACAACTGTCGATCACGTTGTGCGTTGCTGGGTAGCTTCAGCGAGAGCCGTCCTAGGTCTCTAATGGCCGGCCCGCAGTTGCTAGTTGGTCATGCGCAAGCCGTCGACGATGAGGCTGAGGAGGCGTTCGGTTTGGTCGGAGTCATCGCTCGCGAACGAAAGACCGTTGAGGAGGGTGAGAATGTCGATCGGAGCGACATCATTGCGGATCCCGCCATCCGCGGATCCAGCGGTGATTAGGTTCTGAACGGCGTCGAGCACGAGAATGCGCGTCTGGCCGAAAGGGCTTCCGCCGGATGCGATAACGGCGCGGAAGGCCTCGGCCATTCCGTGCTTGGTGGTCATGAAGCCGACGAAATGCTTCATCCATTCTCGGAGTGCGTCTTCCGGCTGCCGTGATATGAGCAGCTCCTCGGCAAGGGCACTGACGCGCTCGATCTCGTTGCGGTAGACCGCCTCCACCAGGGCATCGCGGGTCGGGAAGTGACGATAAAGCGTGCCAATACCCACGCCGGCGTGCCGTGCTATGCCCTCTAGGGATACATCGGCGCCGTCCTTGGCGAACGCGCGAATTGCGACCTCGAGCAGGCGCTCGCGGTTGCGTTGCGCGTCGGCGCGCTTCGGTTGATCAGTCACGGTGATCCCTCGGTCGATCCTCGCAAACGGAGGTAACTCCGTTTATAGTAGCCCTAGCGGAGGTTCCTCCGTTACCACTATAACGGCGACGAGGAGTCCCATGGGCAACGACCTGATCACTACACCCTTCGGTGCGAAATCCACGGCAGCCGAGGTCGTCGCGGGAGTCGACCTGACCGGCAAACGCGCGATCGTCACGGGAGGCGCATCCGGAATCGGCCTGGAGACCGCACGAGCACTCGCCTCGGCGGGAGCTGAGGTCACTCTCGCGGTGCGAAACCTCGTGGACGGCCAGAAGGCCGCAGAAGAAATTGCCCCCAAAGCTGGCCGCGGCACAGTGCTCGTGGCCCCGCTCGACCTCGCCGATCGTGCCTCGGTTGCGGCATTCGTGGCGGACTGGAAAGGACCGCTCGACATCCTGGTAAACAACGCTGGCATCATGGCCTCCCCGGAACTACGCACCGCCGAAGGATGGGAGATGCAGTTCGCCACCAATCATCTGGGCCACTTCGCTCTCGCAGTCGGCCTGCACGACGCCCTCAAGACAGCCGGCCACTCCCGGATTGTCACTGTCAGCTCCGTCGGACACGTCAACGGCGACATCAACTTCGACGACATCAATTTCGAACAGCGCCCGTACGACCCGTGGCTCGCCTACAGCCAGTCCAAAACAGCGAACGTGCTCTTCGCCGTCGAAGCCGCCAAACGCTGGGCCACCGACGGCATCACGGCCAACGCGTTGAATCCCGGCCGCATTACCGGCACCAAGCTCAGCCGCTACATCGGCGACGTATCCAACAGCCCTGCCACTTTCGATCCGAAGAGCACCGATGTGTCCTGGAAGGATGCCGAGCAGGGTGCCGCTACATCCGTCCTGCTTGCAGCGTCCCCGCTCGTGAAGGGTGTCACAGGCCGGTACTTCGAGGATGTCAACGAGGCCGAACCACACCAGGAAGGCGTGCGCCGAGGGGTCGCCGACTACGCCGTCGACCCCGAGAAGGCCGCTCGCCTCTGGAACGTCTCCACGGAAATGCTCACAACGAACCCGCCAGAACCTGCCTGACACAAGAGGAGGACACAACGTCCAAAGAATTCGCCGTAAGAACGCACTGGTCACAGGCGGTGGCAGACTCGAACCCTTTTACCCCGCTGGGCAACCGCACCGCGAGCCCCAGCGCCCCGCCCGGCACCGCCGAGTCAGCTGATCGCCATTGTCGGGTCGGATATTGGTGCCTTCAAGCAGGGCGTCAATAACCGTCCACCCCGCAAATGAGTCCACAATGGCTATTCGAGCGAGAAATATCGGGGGCACGATGTTCGACGACCACCTGGCAGATAGCCGTCGATCGATCGAACGGCCGTCAGCTGCGGGAATGATCGCGCTTTTCGTGCTCCAAGCAGGACTCTCGATTCTCGCGATCCTGTCGGCGATCGTCGGCGGAATGGCGATCGCGAGCTGCGATCCAGTACCGACCACAACATGCAACTACAGTCTCGCGACGGCCGCGGGCTACTTCGCGTACATAGTCGTGCCATTGGCTTTCGTAGTGGCCATCGTATGGGCGACCGGAGCACGAGTCAGAGGTCAACGTGGCATCTGGGCGCCGCTTGCTGGCTCAATCGTTGTCCTCCTCGAAATCGGCGTGAACGTATTGATGAATGGGTTGGCTATACCCGCGATATTCGGAAGCCCAGCCTGAGGCCCGCCCGCGCAAGCCATGCTTGAAACCCAGTAGGGCTTGCGTTCTACCTCTGCGGGTCCCGTTCGCCCTTTCCAAGTGACACAGCATCGGCGCGCTCGGCCGTTGATTCGGATTGACCGCAGGTCAGTCGCTTCCATTTTGCGACGTCGAAAACGGGATCCCGTTGTGCCTTCCCTCGCAAGAGAATTGCCGAACGGCGACTCGGGTGTCAGCGCAGAGGAATGACCGTGAGCTCGGATCGACCCGCTCGTCCTCTTGCCAAAATATTCTGCATTGAGATTCAAGTCTGCGGGCGCTGCGAGGCCTGAGCGGACGTCTCAGCGACGACGACGCGCTCGCTCGGCGAAGGCATCCAGTACGTCGATGATCTCTCGGGCCGCCCACACCCGATTGCGGCGGGTCGATCCGACCTGGGTCAGGATGTCGTCGGCCACCAGTCGATCGATGGCCAGCTGCGCGTTCGGCGCGGTCACCCCCAAGAACTCGATGGCGGAGCGCGAGTTGATCACCGGTTGACGTTCGAGCAGCTCGATCAGCCGACGTGCGCCGGATCCCTGCCTCGACCTGCTGCGTTCCGCCCAGCTCTGCCGCACCGCGGCCAGGTCGTCGATGAGCTCGCGACTGTTCGCCACGGCGGTGAACGACGCCCGGCTGAACACCTCGACGATCGGGTCGATCCTGCCGGCACGATACTTGGTGAGCGCATCGAAGTATGCGGCAGTGTCTTGCAGCAGCCCGGCGGACACCGGCACCGCGACGCTCCTCGTGACATCCCCGCGCCGCAGCATCGCCTGCATCAGGGCGCGGCCGGTGCGCCCGTTGACCTCCAGAAACGGATGCACGGTCTCGTATTGCGCGTGAGCGATGGCGATCTGCGCCAGGGCGGGCAGGTCACGCCGACGCACGAACTGCATGAGGTCCTTCATCAGCTCAGGCAGGCGTGACTGGTGCGGGGGAACAAATGATGCCCGGTGCGGCCCGAGCGCTCCCCCGCCGATCCAGACCTGCTGGTCCCTCCACCGCCCACGACGCTCTGGACGGGTCGACGCCATTAGTGCGCGCTGCACCTGCACAACGGCATCCTCGCTCGCCTGGCCGCCCTCACTGAGCGAACCGGAGACGGACAGCGCAAGCTCGATGGCTCGCGCATTGCCGGCGATCTCATTGGCGATCGGTTCGTGCGATTCTTCGAGTTCGGCGAGCACGATCGCCTGCGCGTTGCTGGTAACCCCCTCGATGGCAGCGCTGGCAGCGCCTTCCGCCCGAAGCAGGAGTGCGCTGACCGGCGAATCCCGCGCTCCGAATTCGGTGTCGAAACGGATCAGTTCTGCTGTGGCATCCGCTGAGGACGCCATCGTCTCCGGCGACAGACGGATGTCGATGGCCGCGATGCTCGGAGGAACCACGGCTCGGTATGGCCCGGATGACGCGCGATGCGGCCCGAAGGAGTCCCGCACCTCGAGGGCAGGCTCCCAGTACCGTTGCTCATAGTCAACGGCGGGCCAGCCAGCTTCGGCGTTCTCGGACACCCATAAACTCTACCGTTTTGGATAGTGCTGCAAACAATAATAAGAATTCATTTGGCCTCGTTTGTGCCGCCAGCCGATGACACGTCGCGCCTTGGCATCGGCTGCGCACATTAACCCACTTACGCGTTTTGACAGGTCGCGGCTCCTACTCATAGAGTCCTGAAATCGGTTTCAGTTCCGTGAACCCAGAGCCGTGAACAGCGCCCACCTCGCGAAAGACACCACAATGACGTCGTACTCCTTATGGATGCTCGAGTACTCTCACTGCCTTGCACAGCCAATGGGCTGCATCTTCTACGGACAGTGGAACGCTGGCAGCCGCATGTTCGCCTACAGCTACGCGTACATCGAGGGCGGCGGGCACAAGATCCTGGTCGACATCGGCCATGACAATACCTCGTCGAACAAGCACTACAACGACGTGAACGACATCGTCGACTGGCAGTCGCCGGATGCCGTGCTCGCCAAGGTCGGCGTGACGCCGGAGGAGATCGATACGATCATCCTCACCCACGCCCACTACGACCACGCCGGGGCGGCCCGCTTCTTCCCGAACGCGACCTTCTACCTCCAGCGGGTGGAGTTGGAGAGCTCTCGCTGGGCACTCGACAACACTCACCTCTACAGCTCGATCATCGGCGCCCTCGACCCGGCCGACGTCACAATGCTCGAAGAACTCGCCGAGAGCGGCAGGCTCCGGCTCCTCGACGGAGCGGTGGAAGACCTCTTCCCCGGGCTCTCGATCCGCACCGCGCTCGACACCCACACTATGGGCGGTCAGTACGTCGTTGTCGCCGACGGTGAGAACAACTGGGTGGTCACCGGAGACGCGCTCTACAGCTACGAGAACGCCGAGGGAATCGGCCAGTCGGGTGAGATGGTCAACATCGGCTTCGGCGGCGGGAGCGGATGGCGCGGGCTGCAGATCATCGACGAGATGGTCAAGACGGCCGGCGACACAAACCGCCTCGTCATCGTTCACGAGTACGCAACGTTCTCACGGCATCCTTCCCGACTCTACGACGACAAGCTTCAGGTCGCAGAACTGCTTCTCGCCCCGGGCGAGAGGTCGCGGATCGCCGCCGACAAGCTAGCCACGGCCTGACCGCGATTTTCACCGCATGCCCAGTACCGCAAGATCCGCACGACAACCACAGCACAACCCACAACACCTCTGAGGAGAAATACGAAATGCGTAAGAACAGAGCAGTTCTTGGAGTGGCCATCGCGGCCGTCGCCCTGATCGGGCTGAGCGCGTGCAGCGTTCCCGGCGACAGCACGGCCGGCACGGCAAAAGCCAGCACCAACAAATTGTTGGGCATCGTCACCATTACCGCGACCGACGCCAACAACGCCCGCGTCATCCAGGGCGCAACGGCTGCCGCCAAAGCAGCGGGCTGGACGGTCGAAGTTGTCGATGCCGCGGGCAACGCCGACCAGGCGAACACCGCGATCAGCAACTTCGTCAGCAAGGGCGCTGGGATGATCTTCGACCTGGTCTTCCCAACCACCTCCCTCGGTGCCGGCCTCGCCGCCGCGAAGGGCGCAGGCATCCCGGTCGCCACCTGGGGCGGCGGTCTCGGCAACGGAGTCGTCATGACCACCGGCGACGGCGCGCCGTTCGCCGCGCCGTCGACCCAGCAGCTGATCGACGACCTCAAGGGCGGCGGAAGCGTGCTCGCACTGACCTACCGCACCGGCCAGGTCTGCCGCGACCGCGAAGCCCTCTTCGACAAGATGCTCGCGAGCCACCCGGACATCAAGGTCAGCAAGAACGAGGTCAACATCCCCGGCTTCCTGCAGGACGGTGCCAAATACGCGACCGCATGGCTCGCGGGTCACCCGGCAGGCTCCGGCAAGCTCGCCATCTGGGGCTGTTGGGAAGACCCCACCCTCGGTGCCATCTCCGGCATCAAGCAGCTCGGCCGCACCGACGTGCTGACCTATGGCATCAACGGATCAAGCACCGCCATCAAAGCGGTCCAGGATGGCTCCCTCACCTCGACCGTGTACGAGGACGGCGTGAAGGAGGGCAAGACCATGTTCACCACCACCCAGGACGCGATCAAGGCCGGCTCGAGCTGGACGGCCAAAACCGTCGAGGTACCCGGCATCCTTGTGACCTCCACCACGGTCGCGTCGTTCGTGGCATCCCACCCGGAAGCCCTGAAGTAGGGCTACCGACAGAATGAGCACCGTGAACGACTCTCCCACTGGGCCGGCGACTCCGACGAAATCCGAGTCCAAGGCCGTGCAGAACAAGCACGCCTCGCTGATCTCCGTCTCCGGACTGAGCAAAGCGTTCGGTGGCGTGCAGGCACTGAAGGACGTCTCCTTCGAAATTCGCCCGGGGGTCGTTCACGGTCTCATCGGCGCCAACGGCGCCGGAAAGTCGACGCTGATCAAGTGCCTGGCCGGGATCGAACATCCCGACAGTGGCGTGATCACCGTCGCTGGCACCGTCGCCGACATCCAGCTTCCGGATGACGCGACCGCGCTCGGCCTCGCGTTCATCCACCAGGAGATGAGCCTCATCCCTGGCTGGGACGTGCTCCGCAACATGATGCTCGGGGCGCGGCCGACGACCAGGCTCGGCGTCATCGATTGGCGCCCGGCCCGCGCCCAGGCGAAGAATGTCGCCGACCGCCTCGGAATGACGTTCAGCCTCTCGACCAACGTCGACGACCTGAGCACCGCGGACAAGTGGCTGATCCTGATCGGTCGAGCACTGATGCGAGACGCGCGGATGATTGCGATGGACGAGCCGACCGCATCCCTCTCTGCCCAGGAAGCGACCCGGCTGCACACGATCATCCGGGATCTCGCCTCCTCCGGCACCGCCGTCATCTTCGTCTCGCACCGCCTCGACGAGGTGTCGGAGCTCTGCCAGGACGTGACGGTGTTCAAGGATGGGGCGGTCACCAAGCGCGTCGTCGACGAGACGGTGTCGAAGGCAGACCTGGTACGCGCCATCGTCGGTAGGGACCTCGAGATCGCAGAGCATGGCCACGAAGCCCCGCCGCTCGGCAGGCCGGTCGTCGAGGTACGCGGGGTGAGCGACGCCAGGCTGGTTCGCGACGTGTCGCTCACGGTCCACGAGGGAGAAGTCCTCGGGCTCGCTGGACTCGTTGGCGCTGGCAGGACCGAGCTAGCGAAGATCATTTACGGCGAGACGAAGAAGCTCACCGGCACTGTGTCGCTCGACGGCGTCGAGGTCTTCTTCCGCGAACCGGCGGATGCCGTCCGCGCTGGCATCGGCCTCGTGCCGGAGGAGCGTCGCTCAGAGGGCCTGTTCCTCGAGCGCTCGATCGACTTCAACATCAACGTCGCCAAGCTGGGGTCGCTCGTCAAAGGCTGGGCCTGGCCGCTGATCGACTTCCGCAAGGCTCGCGCACGCGCGCAACAGACGGCCGCGGCCGTTACCGTCAAGACCCGCGACGTCTCAGACCCGGTCGGATCGCTGTCCGGCGGCAACCAGCAGAAGGTCGCTATCGCCCGCTGGCTGCTCGATACCCCCCGGCTGCTCATCCTCGACGAACCGTCGAGAGGAGTCGACGTCGGAGCCAGGGCGGAAGTACACAGGGTCGTTCGCGAGCTTGCATCGCGTGGCACCGCGATCCTTGCCATCTCCTCGGACAACGAGGAACTCGTCGGCCTGTGCGACCGAGTCATCGTCATGGCAGAAGGTCGGGTGACCGGCGAGCTCGTCGGAACCGAAATCACCACCGATCGCATCCTGTCCCTGAGCTTCGGCCGGGACAACGGAGAGGAAACAGCAGCATGAGTGAGGTCACAACCGCCCCGGCGCCGTCAGTACCGGCCCTCGTCCCGAGAAGCCGCGGGCGCCGCCTCGGCCTCGTGATCGTGTCGAAGTACGGCACGCTCATCGCCATGGGAATCATGGTGGTCATCTTCGGCATCACCACCCACGGCGCATTCCTGAGCGGCAACAACCTGGTCAACATCGTCAACCAGTCCGCGCTCACCGCTATCATCGCCTGCGGCCTCACGATTGTGCTCGTCGTAGGCGAGTTCGACCTGAGCGTCGGCTACGCGGCCAGCCTCGCCGGTGTGCTCGTCACCGGATTCGTCGCGAACCAGCATCTGCCGCTCGTGCTCGCCATCGTCCTGACCATCGCGATCGGCGGCGGCATCGGAGGAGTGAACGGCGTCCTGGTGACCAAGGCGCGGGTCAACGCGGTGGTCGCGACTCTCGGGGTGGGAACGGTCCTCACCGGGCTCGCGTTCGGCTATACCGCCGGCTCCCCGATCATCCAGCTGCCCAAGGAGTTCAGTTACCTCACCCTGGCCAGGTTCATCGGAGTGCAGAACCCGATCTGGTTCATGGTGATCATCCTCGCAATCCTCTGGGTCGTGCTGAACCGCACGCCACTCGGCCAGCGCATCCAGGCGGTCGGCGCCAACAAGCACGCCGCGCGCCTGGCTGGCATCCGCACCGATCGCGCCAAGATCTCCGCCTTCGTCATCGCCGGGATCTGTGCGGCCATCACCGGCATCCTCCTCGCCTCGCTGCTCGGAAGCGGCACCGTCAGCGCGGCCGACGGGTACCTGATGGACTCGTTCGCCGCGGTCTTCCTCGGATCGGCAACGCTGCGCGACGGCGAGTTCCACATTCTCGGAACGCTGGTCGGCGTGCTCGTCGTCAGCGTCGGATTCAACGGCTTGAGTCTCCTCGGCACTCCGACATTCTGGCAGTACGTGTTCAAGGGCGGAATCCTGATCGTGGCCGTCGCGCTCTCCACCGTGGCGCGGAGGTATTCGAAGGCGTAATGCTGAGGTCGCGGTCAGTGCCGCCGATCCCCGCCCCGACCTATCTCTGCCTGCACCATGAGACCGAACTGGCGGAGAAGGGGCAACCCCCACGAGTCATACGAGAACTGTGGCGCCGGGTCGAAGATGTTCAGAGTGCCGATGCGGTTTCCGTTGGGGCTCTCCACGGGGAATCCAGCATAGAAGCGGATGTGGGGTTCACCGGCGACGTGTGGAAGATTCCGGAATCGGGCATCCGCAGCTGCGTCGGGCACCATCATGCCGTCCCGTTCATGAATGACTGAGGCAGTGAACGAATCGCCGAGCGTGATCAGCGGGGGCACGTCTCCTATCTGGGCCTTATGTACGAGGTGGTCGGAATCGATAACACTCACAGTGGCCGATCGCACGCCGAACGTGGTGCACGCCTGGGCAACGACGTCGTCGAATTGCCAGGTTCGATCGTCGTGAAGAATTCCGAGCTCCATCACAGCCGCCGCCCTGTCTCCGGCATCAGGGCCTTCCTCGCTCATCAGCGTCCGGTCGAAATCAGCCAGCAGGCGTTCTGCATCCAGTTGGGGCGCCATGCGCTCGGCCAGTTCCTCGCCCCAATGCCGGTAGGACATCGCGTCGCGGAACCGGAGGGCGCTGCTTTCCTCCGGAGCGGTCAACGAGACATACGTCGCACGTGGCACCAGGGCGCAGACCTCCGCGGAGATGGTGTTCATCTTTCGGGCGTGCGCGTCTGCGATGGAGCCCAATGGGCTGTTGTAGACCGGGATCGAACGGATTGGATGCACGCCGGCCACGAAGATCCGCGAGACCGGCGACGACTGCCGAGCTATCATCCGCAGCGTGCTGGTCAGATCACGTCGCCAGGACGCTAACGATGTTAGGGCTCCGGCGTCGTTCACGCCCAGGGTGACGACCAGCGCGTCATACCGATGCAGCTTGATCCTGCTCAGCTCATCAGCGGCGGAGCCGACCTTCAGTCGCGGAACCGCGGCAACGCGGACATCCGCCCCCCGACCCGTGCGGCGCGACAATGCGCGACCAAGAGCGCCGGGAAGGGCGATCTCATGACTGAGGACGCCCCATCCGACTGCGGGACCTCCACCGAAGATGAGCACGCGATCGCTGTTGAATCCAATCGAGTGCGATTCTGGCGCGTCACGGGGCCGCGGGAGCCGATTGACCTCGCTTGTCTTCGAGGCTACCCACGCTCGCAGCACTGGGGCGCTGACCCAGCGAGGCACGTTTCCCATCGACTCCCCCAAGTCACGAACGACAGCCGTCGGGCTGCAGATGCATTCAAAAGTAGGTTGATGTTGCCGAGCGCGAAATCCGCCCAACGCTGACGAATATCCACTTTGCGCGCGAGTGTGATCCACGCCGTACCCGAACCCATGCACAGACGCCAGACCTATACTCTCGGGGTGCCACTAGCCACCAGTGAGATGTTTCAGAGTCATCCGGTCGCATCGTCAGGCGATATCGACCACGCACGCCAAGTGCTCAGCGACGTATTCCTGCCGCTGGATTTTCCCTCGGCCTCGGCGTCCACAGCGCTGGAACTCAGCCTTAACGTCATCAAAGTGGGGCGCGTGACCGCAGGCTACCTGCGATTCGGCGACGCCGTTCAGATCCGCACGAGCGAAGCCATCGACTACCACATCGACATACCGTTGACGGGCAGAGCCACGATGCGGGCTGGCATACACCGGCCCGTCTACGGAACACCGCGGACTGCCGCCGTGTTCATGCCCGGCCACCCCGCCGATCTGGATTGCGATGAGGATTTTGCGCAGGTGTCGGTTATGGTACCTCACACGCAACTGCAGCTCGAACTGGAAAATCTCCTCGGCCGCAGCGTCGTCAAACCGCTGGTTTTCTCCGCCGAACTGGACCTGACGACGGGACCAGGCTGCACGGTGCTCCAGACACTCCACCTCATCGATCTGGCATCGAAAAACGAACGCGGCCTGCTCCAACATCCGCTCGCCGCGCAGCGCCTCGAACAGGTGCTGTTGGAGTCCCTCCTGCTTGCTCAACCACATAACCACTCCGCAGCCCTCAGTTCCACCGCTGCCTCTGCCGGACCGCGTCCCGTAGCGCAAGCAGTGGAATTACTCAGGGCCAACCCGGAGCACGCGTGGACCGTCTCCGAGCTGGCGCGCGATGTCGCTGTCAGTGTGCGCAGCCTCCAGGAAGGGTTTCGCCGGTCGATGAGCAACACCCCGATGGCCTACCTCCGTCAGCTGCGCCTGGAACAGATACACAAGGAGCTCTCCGATGCCGAACCGGGTTCGGTAACGGTGACCGAGGTCGCAGCGCGATGGGGAATCAGCCACTTCGGACGATTCGCCGCTAGCTACCGACGCCGCTTCTCCGAACAACCATCGGACACAATGAGGCGCACATCCATCTCGGACTAGCAACGGACTGCTGAGGGCCTTGGTGACGTGGTCATCTCAGGCCTCAGCAGTCCCGTCGGACCTAGTCAGCGAGTATGGCCGAGCAGTCCCCCGCCCTCATTTCGACCTCGCCAACGTGCAGAGATAGACAGCCCCACCGAAGTGTCCGAGGATGTAGGCAGTGCGCCGACGCGCCGAGTGCCGGCCTCGATGGAAGGAGTTCGCCGTGGGCAGCATCGTCGCGAACATGTTCATCACTCTCGATGGGGTCTACCAGGCTCCGGGCGGTCGCGAGGAGGATCCCTCAGATGGCTTCGAGTTCGGTGGCTGGCAGGCACCGGTCTCCGACGACGAGGCTGGGGCGGCCATCGGCGCCGAGATTGACCGCATCGACGCCCTGCTCCTTGGCCGTAAGACCTACGACATCTTCGCGGCCTACTGGCCGCAGCAGTCTGACAATATCGGCGGCGTGCTCAACCGGGTGCCCAAGTTCGTCGTCTCCCGTACCCTGGCCGATCCGAACTGGGCGGGCACGACCGTGCTGCCGGATGCCGCTTCCGCCGGCCGGCTGCGGGAGGAGTACGACGAGGTACATTTGTTCGGCAGCGGCGCCCTCATCCGTTCGCTGATCGCGGAGGACGTGCTCGACCGGCTCCACCTCTACCTCTACCCGGTCACTCTCGGGCAGGGCAAGCGCCTCTTCGGCGACGGAACCATCCCTACCAGGTTCCGGTTGGCGCAGCCAGCGCGTACCTTCCCGAAAGGCGCGGTGTCACTGGTGTACGAGCGTGCAGGCGAGGTCCAGCTCCAGGACATGTAGAGGCGACCCCTTGGCGATCGAGGCGCGCCCGGCGGCGCGTCGACGTGAAGACTACGGTCGGGCCTATTTCGGCCTCAGATCGGGTGCCCGTATGCCGATCCTGCAAGGCATCCCGCTTGCCGGGCGCCCTCCTGTTGCGACATATTGCCCAGAGCGGCCTGAATTCTCCGAATGATCGACCCGAGAATGCCCGACGCGAGAAGTCCGGAACCGAGCGGGCCCGCGGAGTCCGCACCAAGTGGCGGCAACTGCTGAAGCACCGCCCTCACGTGAGCACTCATGTGCTCAAGTTGCCAGGAGATCTCGTCGGAGACGGCCGTAGGCTGATCCGGAGCGCCCAGCCCGACCGCTTTCGCAGCGTACGCGGCTGCGCCGAGAGTGTGCGCGCCCATGTGAGCTACGCCAGCAGCTTGTCCAGCGGCCCGGGCGGCCGCCACTGCCGCAGGCGCTCCGCTTGCGAGCGCGACGATCTGCACGAGAATGTGGTGGTGATACCGACGTTATGCATTCCTCCGTTTCTTGATGGCCTCGGTTCGGTCCTTGACGCGTGCATGGATAGAGGCGCCTGGCGGGACGCCCCGTGAGCACGTTCGTGCTGGTGCCGGGTGCGGGCGGCGCAGCCTGGTACTGGAGCCGCGTCATCCCACTGCTACAGGGGGCCGGACACGAGGCAGTTGCAGTCGACCTGCCCGGCGACGACGAAAACGCCGGTCTGCCCGAATACGCGCGCCTTGTCGTCGCCGCAATCGGTGAGAGCGATGACGTGGTGCTCGTTGCGCAATCGCTCGGTGGGTTCACTGCCCCCTTGGTGTGCGCTCGAGTTGCCGTTCGAGAGCTTGTTTTCGTGAACGCGATGATTCCCAATCCGGGCGAGACCCCTGGTGCATGGTGGGAAAACACGGGCTGGCTCGACGCGCGCGAGTCGGCCGCTGTGGCCGGTGGCTACGGCACTGAGTTCGACCTGAACACGTACTTTCTGCACGACGTTCCACCAGAGGTGGCGGCTGCCGGAGAAACGCATCAGCGGCCCGAGACCAATGTCGTCTTCGGGTCGGCGTGCGACTTCGTGGATTGGCCAGCCATCCCGATCCGGGTACTCACTGGCGAGGGGGACCGGTTCTTCCCCCTCGCCTTTCAGCGCGGGGTCGCGCGCGATCGACTCGGCCTGGAGCCGGATGCTGTGCCCGGCGGTCACCTCATCGCACTGTCGAATCCGAACGGCGTGGCCGATTACCTCCTGCACCGTTGAACGTTGGGCTTTCGGTCGACCCGTGAGAGGTACCGCTCGCGGGCACTGGGACGAAATAGGAAGCCGATAATCCGGAGCCTCAGGGTGCTTACTACGAGAAGTGCATGTTCGTGCCCAATCAAGGGAGTCCACGGACTAACCCAACCTGGGCTACGCGAGCTGGCCTCGACCATGTCAATCGGCGTACCTTCTTGTAGTCGTATTAACCGAGTTGACAGTCTTGTCGTCGGCGGCGCCGCACTCGCCTCAGCCTTTGTCGGTCAACGTCGGTGCGAAGTCGCGTCCCGCCGCGGCAACCTGCGCATAAGTGATACCTTCCCGCGCGGCCCACAGCTTGTAAGGTCCTGGTCCCATGATGTGTGGAGGCTGCTTAGGGCTGAGACCACTTGCTACCAAGTCTCGCTTCATTCGGTACCCCAATCGCACCTGGCGCACAAGCGCGACAAGGACCGTGAACGCCAAGACCATTTGGCCGACGACCAACGGAACCACAGTGTTGGTGCTGGCGTTCGGTGGAATCAGCAAGTCAACAACTACGCCTCCGCCCAACACAAGAATCGGGATTCCGATTCCGATCAACCAGAATCTCAGACCCCTCACGACGAGGACGGCGTACTCGGCCCCGACGAGGGATGTCCACTGACTCGACCAGCTATAACCAGGAGCATTTGAGTCAGCCATGATGGGCGAGCCTACCCGGCTTGCCCTCAGTAGGAGGCGAAGTTGGCGAACTCGGGGCAGACCCGACAATGCAACATAGCTTGACGTTTGCGTCAAGATAGGACATCCTTCTCTCAACCTTGCAGAACCGCGTTCGGTACTGCCGAACAAATACGAGAAAGTGAAGTGGGTTGTGAATACTCCTCTTTCGCGTTTGCAGTCATGGCTCGACTTGATCCCGTATGACGCCGTTGTGCTCAAGCGTCCGCAGAATGTTGGATGGATCACTCGCGGTTCCAACACTCCTATTGACCGCAGCTCGCCCATCGATCCGGTGTGGCTGGTGATCACCGCCCACACAGCGATCGTTGTCACGACGACCATCGAAGCGGCGCGTGTGCGGGAGGAACTGCACATACCCGGAAGCAGCGACTACACGATAGTTCAGGTGCCGTGGTACGGCTCGGACTATCACCTGGTCATTCTCGGGGTGCTTTCTGAGCTCTTCGCCAATGTAGGACGAGAGATCATCGTCGCGGCTGACGACCACGTCGAGGGCCATGACGTGAGCGATGACCTGATCGCTCTTCGGATGATTCTGGACGATTCGGAGCAGGCTTCACTCATCGCACTGGGAGCCCACGCCACCACCGCGCTGGAAGAAGCGCTCGCACAATGGGAACCAGGCGACACCGATTTCATGGTGCAGGCTGAGGTACTTCGAAATCTTGAGACAACAGGAATTCAAGCCCCCATTATTATCGTGGGGGGTGACGAGCGGCTCGAGCGGTTTCGTCATCCGCTAGCGGTCGGTGCGCCGATGAATCATCGGGTGGTTGCCGTCATCGTTGCTCGACTGCACGGGCTGCACGTCGCGGTCACACGATACGCGGCAAGCACACCGGACTCGGCACGCTTAGCCGCGGACATGGAGACTGTTCGCACCATCGAATCCGCAACATTGCAGTCTCTGAAACCTGGCCAGACCTACGGGCAGACGCTTAAGACTCTCGCAAATGCTTATTCAGCTGCCGGACACGCTAATGCGTGGACCGAGCACTACCAGGGCGGACCGATCGGGTTCGACCAACGCGAATTCGAAATTGCCCCGACCGACGTTGGGAGCAGGTGGTTCTCCCACACGGTTGAGGTTGGTCACGCGGTTGCTTTCAACCCAAGCCTGACTGGCGGAGCAAAAGTGGAAGACACCTATCTGATCACCGCCTCCGGCCCCCTCCTCATCACAAAATCACGCTCCATAGGTGTGACAGCCACGGCGTCTAACCAGAAATAAGGAAGCAGCCATGAAAGCAGACTCGTACCTCACCGTCGCCGGTCTCATCCCCTTGCCGGCCCCCCCGGCAAGCAGCATGCTTTTCGATGACGGTGCACATTTCCGCATTGAGATCCCCTCGGTGGAGGGGCCGGTCGTGTTGCGCTCAGTGCTGAACGAGGCTGCGGAACGTGGTGTCGTCGTCAACCGTGTGTCGCAAGGCAGCGGCGCCATGCTTCACACTGCGGCCGAGTTGCGTGAAATGTCTCGGATCGCCGCGGACGCGGGGCTGGAACTTTCCATGTTTGTCGGCCCACGTGAGGGCTGGGACATCGGCTCTCAGGCCCGCGCCTCGGACGGACCCGCTCTGTCCGGGCAGCTGCGCGGGATCCGGCAGCTGCGCTACGGCGTTGAGGATGTACTCCGCTCTGTCGAGCAGGGGATCCGCGGATTCCTGGTCGCCGACCTCGGGCTTCTGGAGATCCTGGTCGAGATGCAGAACAGCAATCAACTGCCTAGAAGTATTGTCTGGAAGATCTCGGCAATGCTGGCGCCGTCGAACCCCGTGTCGATGAGGCAGCTCGAGCGGGCCGGAGCCTCCACCGTGAACGTCCCGTCAGACCTCACGCTTGAGCACATCGCCGAACTCCGCGCTATCTCTTCCCTCCCCATCGACATGTATGTCGAAGCGCCCGACAGCATGGGCGGCGTGGTCCGCGGACATGAAAGCGCGGAGCTGATTGCCGTCGCCGCCCCGATGTACACGAAGTTCGGACTTCGCAACAGCACTCCGATCTACCCGGCCGGACTGCATCTCTTCGAGTATGCCTCCCTGATCGGTCGAGAGAAAGTTCGGCGTGCCGCGTTGGCGCTGGAGTGGATCGGGCGAAGCGACCACACTCTGATTCAGTCAGCCCCCGGGGCTGCGGGCCTGGGAGTACCAGAACTGTAACTCCGGAAAGCTATGACCATCGGGCCGCAGCCAGATGACCGCCGTTCCTCCCTTCATCCCCAAGGAAGAGATCATGATTCTCAGAAGCCAACAGTGGCTCGCCGGAGCTGACGAAGTAGCACTTGCCCACAGGGTGGCGCTTCGCAGTATCGGACTCGATGTGGATGTGACCGAACCGCGCCCCCTCATCGGGATTGCAGATTCGTCAAGCGAGCTGAATCCCTGCAATCTTCCGCTGCGGGCACTGGCGGACGCTGCCGCTGAGGGAATCAAAGCGGCCGGTGGACTACCGGTGCGCTTCCCAACCATGTCGCTGGGTGAAGACCTGATGAAGCCCAGCGCATTCCTGTACCGGAACCTACTGGCGATGGAGATCGAGGAGACGATCCGGTCAAATCCACTGGACGGCATTGTCGTTCTCGCCAATTGCGACAAAACGGTACCGGCAGTGCTTATGGGCGCGGCAAGCACCAACCTGCCGACGATCGCTGTGCTGGGAGGCGCTCGCCCGGTGGCAACATTCCGCGGCAAGAGCGTCGGAACCGGCACCGACTTATGGCGCCTCTGGGAAGAGCGCCGAGCCGGAGAAATGGACGACGCCGGATGGAAAGACCTGGAAACGTGCTTGGCGTGTGGATTGGGTGCGTGTAACACCATGGGAACCGCCTCAACCATGGCGATCCTCACTGAAGCTCTCGGTCTGGCATTGCCCGGACTATCGACCGCCGCAGCCGGATCCCCCGAATCCCTTGAGGGCGCTCGCCTCGCTGGCGAGCGGATCGTCGGCCTCGTGGCCGACAACATTCGCCCACGTGACATTCTGACCCGACCCGCCTTCGACAATGCCGCTCGGATCCTGCATTCAATCGGCGGTTCTACCAACGCGGTCATTCACTTAGCCGCTATCGCTGGACGCGTCGGACTCACCCTGGACCTCAACCACGTCAGCGACTTGGGTCGCGGGCTTCCGCTCCTTGCCGACGTGGAACCGTCCGGTGACTTCCTGATTCATGACTTCCACACCTCGGGCGGCCTGCCCGTTGTCCAGAAGCAACTCATCGACCACCTCGACTTCAACGTCATCACCGTGTCCGAGAAAACCCTCCACGACGTGGTCAGCGAAGCGGCAGAAGCCAGCGGCGCGATTCGGACGGTCGCCAACGCCCTCGGCACTGATGGATCACTGGCAGTACTCTTCGGGAACCTGGCCCCGGATGGCGCCGTCATAAAGAAGTCCGCCGCTGCCCCCTCTCTGTTCTCCCACACTGGACCCGCGTTGGTGTTCCACTCCTATGAGGACATGCGCCTGAGAGTGGACGACCCGGACCTCGAGGTCACCGCCGACACTGTCCTCGTTCTCAGCGGCGCTGGTCCGGTCGGCGTCCCCGGAATGCCCGAGTGGGGCATGATTCCCATCCCGGCGAAGCTTGCCGCAGCGGGAGTGACCGACATGGTGCGGATCACCGACTCGCGAATGAGCGGCACCTCCTTTGGCACTGTCATTCTGCATGCGGCCCCAGAAGGAGCGGTCGGCGGCGCAATCGGCCTGGTGCGCGACGGCGACATTATCCACATCGACGTCGAAGCCGGCCTGATCGAGCTTCAAATCCCGGACATCGAGTTGCACGCGCGCGCCTCCGCCTGGGTGAAACCGGTCTCGGAACATCTCAGAGGCTGGCCCGCCCTGTACCAGGCTCATGTCACTCAAGCCCCCGCGGGCTGCGACTTCGATTTCCTGCAAGTGTCCTCCGCCGCTCACCTCCAGTTCGTCGAGCCCGTTGTGGGCCGCTCCTAACCTCGAGACCTTTTTTCCTGCCGTTCGCAGCATGCAGTTCCACCAACCGAAGGAGAATGATGAAGCCGAAGAAACTGCTTGTGGTCGCCGCAGTTGCGATCGCAGTGCTTGCACTACCCGCCTGTTCCTCGGCCGGAGGCTCCAGCGACTCAAAAGTTGCTCTGACCCTGTGGCACAACTACGGTACTGAGCAAAACGCTGTCGCTACTCAGAACCTCGTCGCGGCGTACGAAAAATTGCACTCAAACGTGACGGTGAAAATCGTCTCCCAGCCGGGAGACAATTACTTCTCCCTGCTTCAGGCGTCGGCGATTTCAAAATCCGGCCCAGACCTTGCGGTGATGTGGACCGGCCTGTATGCCGTCAAATACAAAAACCTCCTCACCAACCTCAAGGGCACCCTCCCCACCTCTGCCCTTTCCGCGGTCGACGGCACACAGTGGTCCTCAGATAACTTCAATGCCACTAACGGCCCCTACGTGATGCCGTTGGACAAACAGTTCTATATCGGCTTCTACAGTAAGAAGGCTTTCGCTAAAGCGGGAGTGACGGCCGTGCCGCGCACATGGGACGAGCTTGCGGCAGCCTGCACCGCGATTAAGGCAACAGGTATCACGCCCGTGGTGTACGGCAATGGGGGCCAAAGCCTCGGCGCAGCTTTCTATCCGTGGTACGACGCCAGCTATCTGCTGGCCGGTCAGTATTCCGTGAACGACCTCCGCAAGCTGTATGACGGCCAAATCAAGTGGAGTAGCTCCGCCGTTGTGGCACAGTTCCAGAAATGGTCTGCCCTGAAGTCTGCCGGGTGCACGAATTCGGACGCACAAACCAAGACAGATAACCTGTCCGACTTCACATCGGGCAAAGCGGCAATGATCATCGATGGCACGTGGGATTCCCAGCAGTTCACCGACGCCATGAAGGACGACGTTGCGCCGTTTGTTCCACCGTTCTCAACCGAGCCGATGACGGGTGTTGTCGAATTCGCCGGTGACGGGTTCAGCCTGATGAAAGCATCGAAGCACAAGAAAGAAGCCGCCGACTTCCTGGCTTACCTCGCCACACCAGCAGCCGCAAAAATCATTGACTCCGCCGGACTGATCTCGGACCTGAAAGGTGCAACCTCCACCAACCCGGTGAACGAGCAGATGTTGAACTTCGCCTCAAAAGATGGCTACGTCCGATACCCGATGCTCGACAACGTAATTCAGCCGGATATTGCAGACGTCGGATCCAAGGTGTTCCCGCCCGTTCTAGGCGGCGGGACGGATGCGAAAACCGCTCTGAGCCAGATGAGTGACGCGTGGGCGAAACTCCCCGCTTCACAGCGCGGGTCGACGTACAAGTAGCCGCCCCGACGTGCTGGCTTCCCTGCCCCTCGGGGAAGCCAGCACACCTCCCCTGGACCTTGTGAACTGAAAGGAAGATCATGACACTGTCGGCTCGTCTTGTCTCCGTCAGCTCGCGGCGTAACCACGCCGTGTCCCCGCTCATTCGCGGTAAGGGTCGCTCTGGCATGCTCCTCAGCGCGCCCGCCATCATCCTGGTCCTCGTTCTCCTCGGCCTGCCGATCGCGCAAGCCGTCTACTACTCGTTCACAAACTGGGACGGTCTCACCTCCACCTTCGTCGGGATCGATGGATACGTCAGCGTGCTCACCGACCCGACGTTCTGGCGTGTCCTGTTGAACAACGGTGAACTGCTGCTTTCCGTACCCATCTCACTGCTGTTTGGTCTGGTGGTCGCCGTCCTCGTCCATGAACAGGTGTGGGGCTGGAAGTTTTTCCGCTCCCTCTACTTCCTGCCCACCGCCATCTCCTGGGTCGTGATCGGGATGGTGTCGTCACGCTTCTTCGCTCAAAAAGGTGTCTTCAACGACCTTCTCCACTCCATCGGTTTCGCTGCGGCCAAACTTGACCCGCTTGCAAGTGAGCAAGGCGCCCTTCTTGTCATCGGTATCACCTTCATATGGTCGACACTGGGCACCAACATGATCATTTTCCTCACCGGCCTGGCCACCCTCGACACCTCAGTGCATGAAGCAGCCCGGTGCGACGGCGCCGGAGCATTCCGCACCTTCGTCTTCATCACCCTCCCGCAGTTGAAGCGATATGTTCTGTTCGCGTCAACCATCACGGTTATCAGCGCGTTCACTGGCCTGTTCAGTCTCATCTTCGTCATGACCGGCGGTGGCCCCGGATTTGGAACGACAACGCTGGAGTTCTTCGTCTACCAAACAGCGTTCACCAAAGGCGAATTCGGTACCGGCGCGCTCCTCGGGATCCTTCTGTTCCTCATCATGGCCATTATCGGCGTCGTCCAGATTCGTCTCTTGCGAAGCGAGGACTAAGACATGAAAACCAAGTCTCTCATCCGTCGCTTCGCACTCTTTCTGGTCATGCTGGCGCTCGGAATCGTGATGTTCTACCCCTACATCTTCATGGTCGACGCATCGTTCCGAACCCAATCGCAATTCGAATCAGGCACCGGCCGGTCAACCTCTGCCTGGAGCACGCTGTTCACATCGATCCCGGTCGGACAACAGCTCGCAAACTCGCTCATCGTCGCCCTCGGCGCCCTGATCGTCATCGTCGCCGTGAGTAGTGGGGCCGGGTTCGCGTTCGCAAAACTGAGCTTCCGCGGATCAACCATCTTCCTGCTCGGAATTGTCGCCGCGATGATGGTCCCCCTGCAATCGATCATCATTCCCGAATACGTGAACCTCGCCCAGCTGGGCCTGCTGAGCGACAGGCTCGGAGCGATCCTGGTCTACTCCGCCGTAGGGATTCCCTTCGCCACCTTCCTCATGACCACCTACTATCGGGGGCTTCCCGATGACATCATCGAAGCGGCGGTCATCGACGGGCTCAGCTACCGGGGAGTGTTCTTTCGCCTCGGACTGCCTTTGGCGATGCCAGCCATCGTGACCGTCCTGGTCCTGCAGTTCGTACAAATATGGGGTGACCTGCTCATCGGACTGCTCTTCCTGCAAAACACAGACCAGAGAACCATCACCGTCGGGCTTGGCGTCCTCTCCTCCGGACGGACCACCGATATTCCAGTCCTGATGGCCGGCGCCCTGGTCAGCGCAGTCCCGGCAGTGATCGTCTACCTCGTCTTCCAACGCTTCCTGATCCGCGGCCTCACAGCAGGCATCGGCAAATGACCGGCGACGACACGTCGACGCTCGCCTCCAGCCGCAACAGGCCGCAGCCCCAGCAGAAAGAACCACAGTGACCAGCACCGCCGCCCTCACTCTTCGCAGTATCATCAGCGGGCTTCCGACCGGAAGTGAAACAGATTCCACCTTCGCACCAACAAACCCGCTGACCGGCGCCACCCTTGAACGCTTCCTCGAAGCAGATAAAAGCACTGTGGATTCCGCCATGATCGCAGCCGCCGCATCATCCGCCCAGTTCGCCCTGACTTCTCCTATCCAACGCGCTGAATTCCTGCGAGAAATCGCCCGACAACTCGAGATCGTCGGCGAGGAGATCATCGAGCGCGCGGAGCAAGAAACCGGAATCAGTACGGCGAGACTGACCGGCGAATTGGCTCGCACCACCAAACAGCTGAACGCATTCGCCGACTTCGTCGCGACGGGGGAACATCACAAGCGAGTGTTTGACTCGCTTCCGGAGGGCAACCCGGCCCGTGACCTGCGCCGGATGGCGCTACCGATCGGTGTAGTCGTCGTTTTCGAAGCGAGCAACTTCCCACTCGCGTTCGGTACAGCAGGGGGAGATACCGCTGCCGCCCTTGCCGCGGGATGCCCGGTCGTCGCCAAAGCCCATCCCTCGCATCCAGGAACAAGCGAAATCGTCGCTCTTGCAATTGCTGCCGCGATCGCAACGGTTGGCCTTCCCGCCGGCGTGTTCGCCCTGCTCCAAGGGTCGACCAATGAACTGTCCGAAATTCTGGTAATGCACCCAACGGTCGCTGCGGTGGGGTTCACCGGATCTCACAAAGTCGGACGAATCTTGATGAATCTGGCTGCGTCCCGGGAGTATCCGATTTCAGTGCACGCCGAAATGGGCAGTACCAACCCTGTTTTCATCACCACCGCGGCTCTCACCAAACGCCGAGAGTCCATCGCCGTCGGGCTCGTCGGATCAATCATGCTGGGCTCCGGTCAACTGTGCACAAAGCCCGGCCTGATATTCGTGCCCGAAGGGACCGACGGCGACTCTTTCGTCACCACGCTGGCGACGGAGTTCGCCTCACAGATCCCGATTCCCCTTCTGAACGAGGGCGTCCGATCCCACTACGTCGCCGCTGGCATCAACCGTCCCCGTCACCCGTCCCTCCGAGTGCTCGCCACGACCTCGCTCGGTGATGGGGCAAATCCCGTTGCCGGGGAGCTGATCGAAGTGTCCTGGGCCGACGCCCGCGGCGACACAATGCTTCTTGAAGAACGCTTCGGGCCAGCCGCGGTCGTTGCGAGGGTGCCGGAGGATGGGTTCGTTGACGCCGCCGACCACCTTGACGGTCAGTTGACCTTCACCATCCATGGGGAGCTCAGCGACACCAAATCGCTTAAAGCTCTCGTGGAAACTCTCGCCCGCAGAGCGGGCCGCGTCCTGTGGAACGGCTACCCGACCGGCGTTGCAGTCTCCCCCGCGATGACTCACGGCGGACCTTATCCGGCCAGTTCCACAGCATCCACTTCCGTGGGTTTGGCCGCAATCGAGCGCTTCACCCGCCCGGTGACATTCCAGGACTTCCCGCCCGAGCTCCTCCCCGCAACCCTGACCACACCACCCTCCCCCATCGGATGACCGAACCTGTTCGACCGGTATTCGAACCGGTAATCGAGGCCTCCGCTGCTGCCGAGCTTGGGGAGCGCCCGATATGGGACGACGAGACAAACGAGGTCGTATGGGTGGACATCGCGCAGGGAATCATTCACCGCCAGACACCGGGCGCGGCAGACCGGCCGATACGGCTGGACACCACCGTTGGTGCCGTCGGGCTAAGGACAGGAGGCGGGTACGTCGCCGCTGCCGGCACCTGCTTCCTCCTGCTTGATGCCGACGGCGAACTGACTCAGCCGCCGATTCCTCTCCCCGGGCTGACTGCGTCGGTGAGTTTCAACGATGGAGCAGTCGACGCGGCTGGCCGTTTCTGGGCCGGAACCAGCAGCACCATCGGACAGCCAGCTGCAGCGGCCCTCTACTGCCTGGAGCCTGATGGTGCGGTCCGGACTGTAATGACCGGTGTCACCGAATCGAACGGGCTCGCGTGGTCGCCGGAGGGCTCCACCTTGTATTACGTGGACTCGGGCTTACCAGAGGTGGGCGCTTGGGACTTCGATCCGGTCAGTGGCGAACCGGGCAACCGGCGGACCTTTGCACGCTTCACCGAGCTGGAAGGAATTCCCGATGGTTTGACGGCGGATGCGTCCGGCAACCTGTGGGTAGCCCTCTGGGGCGGCGGCGTTGTCCTCTGCTATTCGGCCGGGGGCCGACTTATCTGCCGGATCGAATTTCCTGTCTCCCGAGTGACCTGTGCTGGCTTCGGTGGAGAAACGCTCACCGACCTGTATGTCACGACGGCGTGGGAGGGTGCCTCCGCAGCTGAGCGTGCTGAACAACCTGCCGCCGGTCACCTCTTCCGAGTGAACAGTGCCGGGCGAGGTTTGCCCACCAATCGTTTTCGGGGCTAGGTTTCCAAATCGAGCATGACCTTCGCCCGCGGCCCGCTCGCATTGCGCAGAGCGTCGATGGCCTGCTCCCACTCAGCCATCGAGAATCGGTGAGTGACCAGAAAATCAAGGTGAAGGCTCCCAGAGTTGAACAGGTCCACAACGTCACGCCACACTGATGATGTGTAGGCAAAACTTCCGACAATAAGAAGATCGTTGTTGATCACATTGTCGATGATGACTGGAGTTTCCACGCCGTCACCGGGATATCCCAGAAGGACTACCGTTCCGCCCCTCTTCGCTCGGTCAATTGCGATGAGGACCGTCGCGGCCGATCCGGCAGCCTCGATGACCACGTCATATCCATCGGACAGCTCAACTGCATCGCTCACGAATACTGTCGCTCCTGCAGCCATCGCGAGAGAAAGCTGCTCGGGCCGCCGATCGAACATGGTGATGCTGGCGGGCGTCCACAGCGAAACGAGTTGCACGGCCAACAGACCAATTGTCCCAGAGCCGATCACGAGGATCTTGGCGGCAGGGCGCAGCGGTGCCCGGGTGAGCGCGCGGTACACCACCGACGCTGGCTCAATCAAAGCGGCCGCATCAGCCCCGACGGACGGGTCGATTCGGTGAACCAGTTCCGCAGGCGCGACCACTCGGGGACCAGCCGCGCCGTTGAGGGTGAATCCCAGCTCCTCGTATTTTGTTTCACAGAGGTTCGTTGCTCCCTCCCGGCATCTTCTACAATGGCCGCACGGAACAATTCCTTCAACAACCACCAGGTCACCGACCGCCAGATCTGAGTCGACCTGCGGTCCAATTTCTTCGATGACACCGGACCATTCGTGGCCAAGCACTATGGGATAGCGGATGAAGTCCGGGTCGATCGTGCCGCCGATGATCTCCAGGTCAGTGCCACACAGCCCGACCCGCACCGGTCGGATGCTTACCAATCCGCCGGCAACAGCAGACCGAGAAATTGCCCGCAACCCGACGACTCCCGCGCCGGAAGCAACCAGCGACATTTCGTGAGATTTCAAGGTCATGGGGTGACAACTTTCGTGGGCATGGGCTGGGCACCAAGAAGCACCGAGATCTGGTCTGCAAAACCCTGAACAATGTCACCGAGTTGAGCGATACGTTCATCAGAAACATTCAATTTGATGAAGGTGGCGCTGATAGCTCCGGCGCACGACCCGCGATGATCGCTGAATTTAGCCGCAACACAGAAAACACCATCAGCGTCTTCTTCATCGTCCGTGGCAAAGCCACGAGAACGAACGCGGTCGAGGTCGAGAATCAATGCATCGGGCGTGACAATTGTGTGCTTGGTGCGGGCCGGCATCCCGAATTGTTCACAGATGGCCCGAACGCGAGCCTCTGAGAGTGTTGCGAGAATCGCCTTCCCCGCGGCACTGACGTGAGGGGGTTCCTGAGTCCCAAGTTGAGCATGGAACCGGACCATGCCGGGTCCATCAACTCGGTCAACGAACACGGGAAGGCCATCGACTGCCAGCGCGAGGCGAGTCGTCATTTCCAGTTCGTCCGAGAGAGCGGTCAGTACCGGTCGAGCTAACGTCGCCACCGGAAGTTGTGCAAGTGCTGCATCCGCCAGACGCATCAGGGCCACCCCCAGCTGATAGCGAGGACCCGCTCCCAACTCACGCAAATGCCCCCGGTCAACCAGCGTCTGCAGCAGCGCGTACGTTGCGCTCTTGGACATCGCAATCGAGGAACTTATCTCGGTCAACGACAGACCATCGCGGGACTGCGCAATCACATCGAGAATATCCAGCGCTCGCCCCACGCTACCCACGGTGTACCGGCGCGTCTTACCCTCTGAATCAGAACTCATCACGCTCTCATATCGTGCGGCCATGCCGAATCTGAATTGGTGCTACCGCAAGAAGCTAGCAGTTCGATGCGCCGCAGTTCCACTTAATCGTGAATCTTTCGCCATGGTTCGCCGAACAGACATTCAGTCGGGACGGCGCTTGATCGGTTGGGGGCGCCACTCCCCTCGCGGGAGCGAAGGAACCAAATGGCACCGCGCCCACAGGGAAGGCATAGCCGATGCAAAGGTCGCGACTTTAGCCTTCCGGCATGAAATTCTCAGGGCTACTCAGGGGAGCGGCGTTTGCGGCAGGTGTGACAATCGTGCTCGGCTCTGTGCTGTCGGGAGAGACCGCCTGGCCGGCCG
>FSWR01000026.1_pt1 | contig 31657 bp, 29 predicted proteins | sample 1638041 | NCBI WGS metagenome assembly FSWR01 (sample SAMEA3914789, study PRJEB12502) | metagenome | biome: forest; material: soil | place: Canada | collected 2011-07-03 | depth 0.3 m | reverse complement strand
GTTGGAGGGGGGGTCGTTTCCGCCTCCCGCCACCACCAGCCACATCCGCCAGGGAGTCTCATGACAGGGTCACCACCGACCGTTCAGTTCGAGAGTGGGATCGTCCAGGGCCTGGCACTCGATGGACTCGAGCAGTACATCGAAATCCCCTATGGCGCCGACACCTCGGGCAACGGACGTTTTCGCCCACCGGCGCCAGTGGAGAGTTGGGAGGGTGTGCGGCGCGCGGATGCCTGGACAACCCGCGCTCCCCAATACCTTGACGGCGCGATCGGCCGTACACCCAAGCAGTGGTTCACGATCCAGGGTGAGTATTACGCACAGGGCATGAGCGAGGACAACCTCACTGTCAACATCTGGACGCCGGACTCGAAAACGGGATCCCGACCCGTCGTGTTCTGGATTCACGGCGGTGGTTACACGGTTGGCCACGCGGGATCGCCCATGAGCGATGGAGCCGAGTTCGCCCGTCGTCATGACGTGGTGTTCGTGTCGGTCACCCATCGCCTCAACGCGTTCGGGTTTCTTGATCTCGAAGGGATCGCGGGACCTGAGTTCGCCAGCTCGGGCCTTGTCGGCATGCTCGATCTCGTTGCAGCGCTCGAATGGGTGCAGCGCAATGTCGCCGCGTTCGGCGGCGATCCGAGCAGCGTGACGATAATCGGTGAATCGGGCGGTGGAGGGAAGGTTTCGACATTACTCGTCATGGACGGCGTAGAAGGCCTGTTTCATCGTGCGGTGTGCGAAAGCGGCGTAGCAATGTCCGCCAACACAGCCGCGGACTCAGAGGTATATGCTCGCGGGCTCATCACTGAATTGGGAGGAACGGACGCATCCGTGCTGTTCACGGCGTCGATGCAGGAGATTCTTGATGCCCAGGTACGTCTCGAGCGTGCACAGCCCGACCTCGCGACGCCTCGTCCCGTCATGGACGGAAAGCGGCTGCCGGACTATCCGGAGAAGATTTGGGCGTCGGGCGGCGGCAGCGCGGTTCCCGTTCTCGCGGGATCGGCGCACGATGAGGTCGCCGTTTTCGGCGCGGTGGATCTCGACATCGACGTGCACATCCCGGACTTCTACCGGCACGGCTTCGGGGTCGGCGAGCCAACCCTGATCGACGAAGGCGCCGGTTTGGCCGCCCTCGATCGCGCGGCCGGGAAGGATGCAACGTCGCTCGTCGCGCAGCGTCGCGCCGCATACCCGGCTGAATCCGATAGCACGATCGTGCAGACGCTTCTTGGCGACCTGTTCTTCCGTCATCCGGCGATCAAGCTCGCGGAGTATCGCGCGGCGTCCGGTAAGCAAACATGGCTATACCGACTCGACTGGGCGAGTCCGCGAATCGCTCCGCGTGGAGCACCGCACTCGACGAGCGTCTCCTTGTTCTTCGACAACACGGATCTCGTGGGCTTCGCTAAAGGACTCGCCGACGCTGAAGCCGTCTCCCGGGACATGTCTGGGTCGCTCGATGCGTTCATCCGGAATGGGAGCCCCAGCCACGGCGGCATAGAGAACTGGCCGCCATACACCACGGAAAATCCCGCCGTGATGCTGTTTGATGTTCCGTCCCACCTGAGCGTTGATCCGGACGGGGACATCATGCGCACGCTTAGCGAACTCGCCACGAAAGCACTGATGTGAGCGGGCCGAAGAGAGCGCTCTATGCTGAGTTCACCGCGCGCCCCGGACTCGAAGCGGAGTTGCGCAGGGCGCTGCGCCGGCATGCTGACACAGTTCGAGCCGAGCCTGGGAACGAAATCTTCGAGGCTCACTGCCACACGAGTGATCCAGCCCAGTTTTTCGTGTACGAGGTCTACCGGGATGAAGCAGCCTTCAAGGAACATCTGAGTTCGCGGGCCAGTGCCGACTTCAACTCTCGATTGCAGCGCCTCATTACGACGCCCGAGTCAAAGTTGACCCTGCTCGAGGACGTGTGACCCAGGTGGACGACGCTGCTCACGGCGGCGTTCAGGGCGCGGGGTAGAGGTGTCTTATCGATTCCGTGGACGGACATTGGACACAGTCCATCGACATCTGACAGCGCGGGTCTGAGCAATGTCCGCGCCGAAGGTATGGCCGAAACCCGACCTGATCATCCGAGCATCGGCAACCGTCGGCGAGGGACCGGTCTGGGACCCCCGCACGAATCGGCTGTGTTGGGTCGATATCACCGGCGGGCAGCTCTATGAGGACGACCTTGTGGGCGGGTCCCAGCGCGTCTCCGAAACCGGCACACTGCTTGGAGCCGCCCTGCCGCGAGCACATCAGGACGGGTTCGCAGTCGCCGTCCGCGAGGGATTCGGATTCTGGCGCGATGGCGCGATCTCTGTCGTTGACGCTGTTCACGAGGGCTCCGATCGCCGGATGAACGATGCCAAGTGCGACTCGCGCGGACGACTCTGGGCGGGCAGCCTCAGCATGAGTGGTGCCCTGGCGACGGGCGAGTTGCGCCGATGGACCGGGGGTGAACCGAGCGCGGTCGTACGCAGTGGATTCGATCTTCCGAACGGCATCGGGTGGAGTCCCGACGACCGAGAGATGTACTTCGTCGACAGCCTCGCGCAAGCGATCCTCGTCGCACCGTTCGACGCCCACGACGGCGAGATCGGACCATTTCACGAACTCGCGAGCGTCAGCGGTGGTCTACCCGACGGTCTTGCGGTCGACCTCGATGGCAATATCTGGGTAGCGATCTGGGGCGGCTCCGAAGTGCGTAGCTACTCGTCGCACGGTGAGCTCGTCGGGGTCGTGCCGATGCCCGTCACACAGCCATCCAGCTGCGCGTTCGGGCCCGATGGAACGCTGTATGTCACGTCGGCCCGCGCCAACCTCGAACCAAGCGCGCTCGCGCGCGAACCAGACGCGGGGTCGGTCTTCGCGCTGACAACATCCGCAGCGGGCGTGCCCACCCACTCGTTCGAAGGATGATCGAGCTCGTTAGCGAATCTTTGCTGGCGACAATCGGGCCTAGGGCGATTCGCGCACACGGTCGGGGGAGACAGACAGGCGGCGTGGCTTTGCGAAGGGCACCGTCGTTCGGGCGGTCGTCTTCGCCTCATCCCCAACGGCGGCCAAGCCCACTACTCACAGCTATCCGCGTCGTCACTGCCCCCAATAACGGATGCCCGACCATGCATCACTGTCGCGCCATCGCCCGAGAGAAGGCTCAGGTATATTTCAGCAGCACCTTCAGCTGTCCGATACGCGGAACCAGGCAGTTCGCGAACGCCTCCCCGGCATTCTTGAGCGGGAACACGTCCGTGACGAGCAGGTCCGCGAGCTCGGGGTTCCTCACGAGGTAGTCCCTGGCCAGCGCGAGCATCCGTGATCGATCCCACGTGATTCCCGCCTTCAGGGTGAGATTCTTGCGGATGAAGTCGTTGATCGGAAACGGATACACCGGGTCGTCGGGGATGCCGAAGTAATAGACGGTGCCGCTCTGACGCGCGGCTCGGACCGCGCTCGTGAGGGTCGACACCTGGTGCCCGACCGCCTCGATCACGATCTCGGGCCCCACGGCGCCCGACGCCTGGAGGGCGAGCGACCACTCCTCGGACGAGGAGTGAACGAAAGTGGTGACGCCGAGAGCGGTGGCCTTGTCACTGCGATCGACTCGATCGACGGCGGTGACGGTGGCTCCGGCCTGGGCGGCAGCGTGGCTGAAGATCGAGCCGATCGCTCCCTGCCCGATCACCGCGACATCCTTGCCCCGGATGTCGCCGAGCTGCTCGAGCGCGTACAGCACGCACGCAAGCGGCTGGATGACGATCGCCCGTTCGAGGTCGACGGCAGGGTCGACCACGACCAGTTCGTCTCCGTAGGCCACCACCAGCTGGGCGAGACCCAGCAGGTCGGGCGCCCAGCCGACCACCATGTCGCCGATCCCGAGTGCCTCATGGCGTGACGCGACGACCTCGCCGGCGATCTCATGCAGCGGGAAACCGGTGGGTCGCACAGCGGGATCGCTCGCCGTCCACATCCCCAGGCCGCCGCGAAAATAGGGCAGATCGCTGCCGCAGATGCCCCCGACGAGCACGCGAACGAGCACCTCGCCCTCGGCCAACTCGTCGGCGCGCGGCGCGGGGATGTCGCGCTTCTCGAACCGGTACGGCGCGGTCAGGTGCATCGCCAGCATGGCTACGAACCCGCCGGGATCGTGATCTCCACGTCAGCCAGCCTACCAGCGGCGAGCGAGCGCCCGCTTCGATTGTTCGCCGCTGGGCGAGGGACTACTTGCCCTCGCGGTCGACCGCGGCGACATCGACCTGACTCGTGTGGATGACGCGGGGCGTGACTACAGTCCCAGCGTGCTCAAAATCATCGGCGAGCTGACCCGGAACCGTGCAACAAAAGCCTGAACGGCGAATCGAAGGAGGCTGCTCGACGCACTGTGCGGCACCCGTTGCCTTCACTCCGGCCAGCCGAGTTCGCCGCTCTCGAGGCCCGCAACGAAGGTGGTGATCCAATCGAGTTCAGCACGACGACGAGCGAGGAGGTAGCGATGTTCCGACAGGAATATCGGGGCGGTGCCGCTCTCTGCTGATCGGGCCAGCTCGGTCTCGTCCGCATCCAAGGCGGCTGCGAGTCGATCTGCACGACCGCGGAGGAGGAGCACGACTCGGTCGCGACCGACCGAGTACATGAATGCGAGGGCGGCCGGCAGACCGTCAGGGTCGGCGTCATCCGCGAGTGCTGCCTGCACCCAGGAGGTCAGGCTTTCGTGGCCCGCGGGCGTGATGACGTATGACGTGCGTTCTGGCCGGTTGCCGTCTCTTGTCGCCTCGTCGGCGCGGATCAGCCCCGCGCCGGCCAGACGCCCGACGGTGTCATAGAGAGAAGACACCCGTACATCCGGCATCCGGTCGTAGGCGCGTTCGTTCACTCGTTGCCGCATTCCGTAGGGATGCAGGGGTTCTTCGGCCAGCATGCCGAGAACGACCATGGCCAGCGGGTTGCGCAGTCGTCGGGATGCCATGGGCCGAGTCTACGCGCTATAGTCGGTACCAAATAGTCGAAGTCAACTAATAGGAGAGATCATGACTGAGGTTCGTACCGCACTGATCGTCGGGGCCGGCATCGCCGGACCGGCCTGCGCCCTCGCACTGGCCCGGGTGGGCATCGAGTCGACGGTGGTGGAAGCGCACGCCGGTCCGACTGATGGGGTCGGCGCGATTCTCACGCTTGCTTTCAACGGCCTGGATGTGCTGCGCAGCCTCGGCGTCGAAGGCTCCATAGTCGCGATCGCGCAGTCGATCCAGGCGGTCGAGATGTCCGACGGCGCGGGCCACATCTTCGCCCGGCACGCTGCCGGCGGGGATCTGCTGTCTCGCGACGATCTCGCCCGGATTCTGGGAGACCAGGCGAAGGCGGCCGGCATCCCGGTGAACTATGGTCTACGCCTTACCGGGGTAACGCAGCTCTCGACCGGCATCGTTGCCAGCTTCGACGACGGCAGCACAGTCGAAGCGGACCTGCTCATCGGCGCCGATGGGATACATTCGACCGTTCGCACTCTGATCGATCCAGCCGCTCCCGGCCCCGTGTACGAGGGAGTGCTGGGCTTCGGCGCGGCAACGGAGGCACCGACCGTCGTGGCCGAGGCACACGTGATGAACTTCGCCTTCGGGCGGACGTTCCTCGGTTACTGGCGGCTACCCGACTCCCGCATCGGCTGGTTCGCTTCACTTCCCCGCATCGAGCAACTCTCGTGGCGCGAAATCCGGGATGTGCCGAATGAGCAGTGGCTCGCCGAGCTTCGGGAGGCGTACAGCGGCCACCAGCCCGGCGCGGAGCTTCTCGCGCACACCGGTCCCGACGAACTCATCACGACCGGGCCAACGCTCCGGATGCCGTCGATTCCTCACTGGTTCAGCGATCGAATGGTCCTCATCGGCGACGCCGTGCACGCCCCGTCGTCCAGCTCCGGGCAGGGCGCGTCGCTGGCCCTGGAGAGTGCGCTGGAACTCGCACGATGCTTGCGCGACGTCCCCGACCGGGCGGGGGCTTTCGCCGCGTACGAGGCGCTTCGCCGACCTCGTGTTGAAGCGGTCGCTGCAGCCGCGGCAGCGGCGAACCAGGTCAAGGCAGGTCACAAGGATGATGCTGCCGCGGCCGGCTTCGACGCGACCAGCTACCGCATCGACTTCGACGCCCGGGTGACGACGTGAAGATGGGGACGAGTTCGTGCTCCGCCCTCGGCCGGGTCATCCAGCGACACCGCCGAGGCGGACTCCGAGGAAGTCGCGCACATCCGATAGCTCTTCGACATTGATGCTGTGCGCCAGGCCCGGGTAGAGACGTCGGGTGAGCGTACTGTGCTTCGGCAGGAACTCCGCGGTGCGCTCGACCGCGGCCGTCGTGATGACTCGATCTTCGGCGCCACGGCCCCAAAAAAGCGGCGGGAGCTGTTCGGCGAGCTGAGCGTCTCCCGGCTGAGGGGAGCCGAGCACGAACCCGCCGAGCACCACCGGCGCGAGCACACGCTCGGGACGGGTTCGCAGAAGCTGGCTCACCATGAGACCACCCTGCGAGAATCCGATCGGGATCACCTGTGCCGCCGGTCCGACACGCGTGTCGACCCAGTCCCACACTGCATCCGTCGCTTCGCGAACGGGCGCTTCATCGGGATCACCTGGGGAGACGATCGGGAACCAACAGGCGGCATCATCGCCCAGTTCGACGGGCGCCCGAAGCGAAACCCACGGGAGCGTGAATCCGAGGGCGGGCACGAGGGCGGTCAAGTCTCGCTCGTTTGAGCCATAGCCGTGCATGAGCACGGCGACAGCGGGTGCAGTGGCCGCGTCTGACGCCCAGTTGGGCGACAGTTCGGCGCGAGTAATGCTGATCATCTGTCTCCTTCAGCCTGTATTCTGCAGCCCGGCGGCAACCCCGCTCACAGCGAGCAGCAGCAGACGCTGCAGGTCCGGATCCGGGTCGCTCCCGAGAGGAGCCTCCCGCAGACTCCGCAACGCCCGCAGCTGAAGCAACGACAGCGCGTCGACGTACGGGCTGCGCATCTTCACCGCACGTTGGAGCACCGGGCGGTTCGCGAGCAGCTCGCCACCGCCGGCGACGCGCACGACCCAGGATCGCGTGAGGTCCAGCTCCTCGAGCACGAGTGCCGCGAGGTCGTCGCGGTCGCCCAGGGCCAGGAAATGACGCGCGATCCGGTCGTCCGATTTGGCCAGTCCCATGGCGACGTTGTCGATCATGGTCTGGAACAGCGGCCACTCCTTGTAGGCCGCGGTCAGCAGGGCTTCGTCGCCGACCGTATCCAGAGCGCTTCCCAGCCCGAACCAGCCGGCGAGGTTGATGCGCGCCTGGGTCCACGAGAAGACCCACGGGATGGCGCGCAGGTCTTCGAGCGACGAGACCGAGAGGCCACGGCGGGCCGGGCGCGATCCGAGGGCCAGGAGGCCCACCTCCTCCATCGGCGTGACCCTGGCGAACCAGGGCGCGAAACCGTCGGCGTGCACGAGCTCGAAGAAGCGGGCGCGAGACGTCTCGTCCATGATCGCGGCGACTGCGGCGAAGCGGGTCGCGGCATCCTCGTTCCTCTTCTCTATAGAAGGGGATGACGCGAGCAGCACGGCGGCCCCGACCTGGTCGATGTGGCGCATCGCGATGTCGTGATCGCCGTAGCGGGCGAAGATCACCTCGCCCTGCTCGGTGAGCTTGAACCTGTCATCGACGGAGTGCGGCGGCTGCGCGAGGATCGCCGAGTTCGCTGGTCCGCCGCCGCGACCGAGTGCACCGCCGCGGCCGTGGAACAGCGTCAGCGTGATCTCGTTGTCGCGGGCCCACTGGGCGATCTCCCGCTGTGCCTGGTACAGCGCGAGCGTCGCGCCGACCGGTCCGACATCCTTCGAGGAGTCGGAGTAGCCGAGCATCACCTCGAGCCGACGGTCGGTGGCCTCGAGCCTGGCGGCGAACTCGGGATGCTCGACGATCTCCGCGAGGATGCCCGGCGCCGCCTGCAGGTCGGCGAAGGTCTCGAACAGGGGGATCACGTCGAGCACCGGCGGCGTGCCCATCGGGCCGACCGCAGCGCGGGCCAGGCGGTGCACGTTGGCGAGATCCTCGGCCGACTGGGTGAACGAGACGATGTAGCGCCCGGCCGCGCGCGGGCCGTAGCGCTTCTGGATCTGCGCGATCGCGCGCACCAGTTCGAGAGCCTCCTCCGCCACGTCACTGAGCGCCACATTCCCCTGTGATTGTCCCGACTCGATCTCTTCGAGAACCTTGCGGTGAATCGCCGAATGCTGGCGCACCTCCAGCTCGGCGAGGTGGAACCCGAAGGTCTCCACCTGCCAGATGAACTGCTGCAGCTGGCCGTATGCATGCCGGATGGCGCCGGCGCCCACGAGCGACCGCTGCACGATCCCGAGCTCGGCGAGCAGCTGCGCCGGGTCGCCATAGGCGAGGTCGGCGTCACGGGTGCGCGTTGCCGCGATGCGGCGGGCGATCAGCAGCAGGACGCGACGGTGCGGTTCGTTCGGCGAACGCTTGGCGATCTCCGTAGCCGCCTCCTCATCCGTCGACCGCAGCCGCTGCCAGAGCGCGAGCAGCTCGTCCGTCGGCGGTGTCGTGGCCGCATCGAGCGTGAGGCCGCGGCCCACCCGGTTCGCGGTTCGTTCGAGGCCCAGCAGCACGTGCTCGCTCGCGATGGCGGCGGCCTGCCTGGTGACCGACGCGGTGACGAACGGGTTGCCGTCGCGGTCCCCGCCGACCCAGGTGCCGAGACGGATGAACGAGCGCACGACCGGCGGCTCGTCGCCGGTGCGGTCGCTGTGGAGCACGTCCTCGACGCGCTGGTAGACCTCCGGGATCGTCGTGTAGAGCGTCTCGTCGAAGACCGCCATGATCGAGCGCACCTCGTCGACCGGCGACGGCTTCTCCATGCGCAGAGGCGCGGTGCGCCAGAGGGTGTCGACCTCCTCCAGCATGTCGCGCTCGATCCGCGTCTCGTCGGTGCCACCGTGCGAGAGATCGTGCTCGCCGAGGAACTCGGACAGCCGGCGGATGCTGCTCGACACCGCCCGGCGCCGGGCCTCGGTCGGATGCGCGGTGAAGACCGGATGGAATCGCATGGCCTGGAGGCGCACGGTCGCGGCGTCCGCCCCGATCTCCGTGCTGAGCTGCGCGAACGCGCTCCCGATCGAGTCGGACGGATCCGCGCGCCTGGACTCGCCGTCGCGCTCGCGCAGCAGGCGCACGCGCTGGTGCTCCTCGGCGAGGTTCACGAGGTGGAAGTATGCGGTGAACGCCCGGGCGACTTCGTCCGCGCGCTGGATCGTGAAGCTCTCGACGATCTCCGCGGCGCGCGCGAAGGCCTCGGATGTTTCATCCGTGTACGCCTGGATGGTCGCGAGTCTCAGCAGCTCGACGTCGTCGTAGAGTCCGTCGGACCCGCTCTCGCGCAGCACCCGGCCCAGCAGGTCACCGAGCAGGTGCACGTCGGCCCGCATGCTGTCGGGGATGCGATGCTCGGCTTCGAATCGTCCAACGAGATCAGTGGAGTCGTCCATGGGTCAACGCTAGCTGGCCCAGGTTTCGCGATCGTTCCCGGTTTTCTGGCTCAGCCCTCATCGGTGACGGTCGGCAATCCACCGCCCGCGAAGCCGCGAACCTGGTTGAAGAGTTCGACCGGGCGTGTCGGCACGTCGTAACCGCGCCAGGCGATGTGCCCGTCCGGACGCACGAGCACGAGCGGGCGGTCATAGACGCGCTCCACCTCTTCGCCCTCGAGGCCGTGCACCTCGAGCGGTACCCCGGTCTTCGCCGCCGCCGCCAGCATCGTGTCGACAGCCGGCGCGCCCGCACCGATGCGCAGCAACACGTGCGAAAAGCCGAACAGGTCGATGGTGGAAACGCCCTCGCTGATCCAGGCGTGCGGTGCGCGAAATCCTGGCTCTGTGCTCGGTGTGTACGAGTAGAGGTCGATGTCGGGATAGTTGCCCGGCTCGACCGAGACGATCGGCGACCAGGGGTAGCCGTAACCCAGGTGCACCCCCGTGGGGCGCCATGCCTTCATGCTCTCGGCCGCATACTCCGCGCCGACGTCTGCCCGGTGTTCCTCGGCCTGTGGGGTGTCCTCAGCGATGTCGGCGTATGTGCGCTCGCCCACCAGCCGGTTGTAGTTGCGCACCGATTCCGCCAGGGTCAGCTGCGCGATCGGGCGCCGCTCGATTCCGTAGCTCGGCAGCAGATCTGGGCCGGCCCAGCCGTCGATCGCCGCCTTGAGCTTCCAGCCCAGATTGACCGCGTCGGCGATGCCCGTGTTCATGCCGAAGCCGCCGTTCGGCGGACTCGCGTGAACGGAGTCGCCGGCGAAGAGGATGCGGCCCTTGCCGTATGAGGCAGCAAGGGCTGTACGGCGCTTCCACCGACCACGCTGGATGATCTCGTAGTCGAAGTCATGACCGACGGCCCGCACGATCTGCTCATCCAGGTCCAGGGTGTTGGCGCCGTCCCGACCGACGTTGTAGATCGAGAGTCGCCAGCGGTCGCTGTTGTTCACCGCGACCAGGGTGCCCCAGGTGCCGGTTCCGTCGACGAGGGAGTAACGCCAGGCAGGCCCTTTGTCGTGCTCCTCGAGCAGGGTCGCACAGATGAACTCGACGTCGAACGAATAGTCGATGGTGGTTTCGCGCACCGGGATCGCCAGTTGCTTCGCGATCTTGGCCTCGACGCCCTCGCAGCTGATCAGGTATCGCGTCGTGACCGTGGTCGAAGCACCACTGTCGATGTCGATGAACGTCACCGCGACATGGTCGTCGAATTCTTCGAAGCTCTCGTACTCGGTCCGGCGACGCAGTTCCACACTCTTGTGCGAGGCCAGCTGGCGAAGATAGATGGGCTCGAGCCAGGGCTGCGGGCAGTGGGCCTGGGATTCCGGGCTGAGGTCGCTCACTCCGAGACCCCCTTTGCGCCCGATCGGTGGCGCGTCTACACGGGCCAGCTCATGGCCGTCGAGGCTGGTGAGCCAGACGTTGTTCATCGGCCAGTCTTCGTCCTGCCCCCAGTGATAGATGTCGTCGGTGAAGCCGAGCTGGCGAACGAACTCCATGGTGCGCACGCTCTGCGTCATGATCTTCGCCTGCTGGCTGGTGTTGTCACCCCGTTCGAGCACCAGTGTGTTGATCTGCAGTCGGCCGAGCAGTGCTCCCAGGAACAGCCCGACGGGACCGGCACCCACCACGAGCACGTCGTAATCGACATCGATTGCTGACTCCATGACGCTCAACCTTTCCGGGCGGTCACGGCCAGGCGGACGCCGGTGGCCGGATCCTTCGATCGTTTCCCGGCGTCGTTGATATGTAAATAGTCAATCATTCACGCAATGGATGAGTTTTGCTTAGCCCCGCGAATAGCATGAGTCCATGCCGGCGACCGCGGACTTCACCCTTCGACAACTCGAATACTTCGTGGCGGTTGCCCGCACCGGGTCGATCAAGGACGCCGCGCTCGCCACCGGGGCATCCGCGTCCGCGGTGTCACTTGCCATCACGCAGTTGGAGCATTCGCTGAAGGCGCAGCTTCTGGTGCGCAGGCACGCAAAGGGCGTCTCGCTCACGGCGGCGGGCCAGCGCATCCTCGCGGAATGCCGCACAATTCTCTCCGGGGCGGAATCGGTCGCGACGCAGGCCCGCGAATCCGAGCGGTCGTTGAAGGGCCCCGTGCGCATCGGATGCTTCGCGCCGTTCATGCCGTTCGTCGCACCGATCATCTACGACGATATTGCGAAGCTCTATCCCGAGATCGACACGCATATCGAGGTCGACACGGTCGAAAGACTGCGGGTGGGCCTGGTGAATGGCGACCTCGACTTCGCGGTGCTGAGCGATCGGGGCGTGGCCCGCGGTCTCTCCTCGACCGTGGTGGGTACTCTTCAGCCGCACGTCATCCTGGCTGCGAATCATCCTCTCGCCGGTCGCGACGAGATCCATCTCAGCGACCTCGCCGATGAGCCACTTCTCACTCTCGACCTGACCACGACGGAGGAGCGCCTGGAGCAGATCATTCGCAGCGCCAACCTCGTGCCGAGAGTCACCAGGATGGTGCCAGACCTCGAGACGGTGCGGAGCCTGGTCGGGCGCGGCCTCGGCTACAGCATCCAGATCCTGCCCATCCCCACGACGATCAGTTACGAAGGCCGCGGGATCGTCCGGATCCCGATCGCGGATGACGTGATCGAATCCCAGATCGTGATCGCAAGTGCAGACGGAATCGTTCCTGCGCGCAGGGTGTCGGCGGTTGCGAGTCGCTTCGCGCTCAGCGTCGGCGACAGCGGCATGACGCGATAGCTTCGTGTCATGACAGTGCCAGACGCGGAATCCCGACCGGAGCACGGTGCCCGAACCGGAAAGGTCGACGAGGCAGAGTTCCAGCGGCGCAAGGCGATGGCGGCGCTGGCTCGCGCGCACATCGAGCTCTATGAGGCCTCGGACGGAGAAGCGGTGTCGCTGCCGCACGGGCGGAAACTCGTTCTGGTGGCATCCCTCGGGGCCAAGAGCGGGGTCTGGCGCACCCATCCTGTGATGAGAGTCGAACACGAGGGACGCTACGCGATCGTCGCGTCGAGAGGCGGCTCGGACCAGAATCCGGCGTGGTACTGGAATGTACGGGCGAATCCTTCGGTGCGTCTCCAGGATGGCGCCACCAAGGGAACCTATACCGCCCGGGAACTGCAGGGTGACGAAAGGGTCCTGTGGTGGGCGAGAGCTGTCGAGGCGTACTCGCCGTATGCCGAATATCAGGTGAAGACCGAGCGACTGATTCCCGTGTTCATCCTCGAACCGGATCGCGGGTAGTCGACGATCGTTCCTGTCGCAGTTCTCCGCTAGAGCAGCCCGTGCTGCTGCATGATGCCCAGTTCGTCGGTCGAACCCCAGCGGTCGGACCCTGTGCCGTCCCGAAGCCGACGGCCTGCACGTTGCGGACGATGAATGCCGTGCACTACTCCTGTTCACTCCTCCAGGTACCGACGGATAGCTGGCGGTCAGCTCCGGATGCAGCATGCCCCGGTCGCCGTCCCGGGATTCGCTGAAATAGTTGATTCTGAAAGCAAGTGGATGCGGCTAGGTTGTGGGGATGGACGACTTTGATGAGCAGGAGAACCTCCTGTGGCGCAGCCTCATGCGTCTCAACGGTGCACTCCCGCGCCTGCTCGAGGAGGACCTGGTCCGTGGAGCGGGTCTGAGCCTGTCCGAGTTCGCGGTCCTGCTCGTACTGACCGAGGCTGGGACCGCGGGGCGACGAATGAGCGACCTGGCTCACGCGGGACGGCTTTCCCCATCACGTGCCACTCGCGTGGTCACCGAGCTCGAGCATCGCGGGCTGGTGGAGAGATCCCGAAGCACTGGTGACGCGCGCGGCAGTGTGGCGGTCGCGACCGCTGCCGGGCGCAAAGCATTCCGCTCGGCGTATCCCATCCAGGTAAAGCGGGCCCGCGAGATCCTGTTCGATCACCTGACGACGGCAGAGGTCGCCGCGCTGGCCGACGCGCTCTCCGAACTGTTGCTTCGCGTCGGGGCGGCCGAACGCTGACCCCGGACCCGGCCGGGGCGGGCCCGTCACCCAGGCGATTTCGCTGTGCGCGGACATCGTATTTATTTGCTTGCGCAATCAATCATGACCTTTCTAGTGTTTGGGTGCAGACGCAAATAATGGATGGGGAAGGTGCACGATGCAGGTTCTACCGACCGGAGCCGATACTCCTCGCTTCCGCCTCGGCGACCGTATGGTCGCGCGGGCGGGATACGGGGCGATGCAACTCACCGGGCCCGGAATCTTCGGCCCGCCCGCTGACCACGCAGCGGCGATTGCAGTCCTGCGGGAGGCGAGAGAGCTGGGAGTCGATCACATCGATACGGCCCAGTACTACGGACCGAATGTCGTCAACGAACTGATCCGCGAGGCGCTTACCCCCTACCCGACCGAACTCGCGATCGTCAGCAAGGTCGCCGTTCGTCGGGGGGATCGCGGCGAGATCCTGCCCTACGACGAGCCGGCCCAACTTCGGGCGGGCATCGAAGACAACCTTCGCACCCTCGGCATTGACCGCCTGGCCGCCGTGAACCTGCGGATGCCTGACGAAACCGCTCTACCGGATGCGCGCTTCGACGACCAACTTGCGGCCATGGTCCGGGCCCGCGAAGACGGACTCATCGAGGGCGTCGGGTTGTCCAACGTCAGCCTCGCCCAGCTCGAGCATGCTCTCACGATCACCGACATCGTGACGGTGCAGAACTCCTACAGCCTCACCGATCGTCGATCGCAGGCTGTGCTCGAACTGACCACCCAGCGTGGCATTTCGTTCGCCCCGTACCTGCCACTCGGCTGGCCCGGGCAGCTGCGCATCCGCACGCTGGGCAGTCCCGTAGTGCGTGACATCGCGCAGCGCACCGGCCAGACGGCCGCACAGATCGCGCTCGCGTGGCTACTGTCTCTCGCCCCCAACGTGCTTCTCATCGCGGGCACCGGCTCGGTCCAGCACCTGCGCGAAAATGTGGCCGCGACCGACATCGTGCTGACGCCGGAGGACCGTGCGGCGCTGGACGCGCTCGCTTAGGACCCCCATCCCGGGTCAGCGAATGAACTGGTTCACGTAGTCCGCGCCAAGACCCACCTTCTCGTAGTGGGCCCGGGCGTTTTCGATCTTCGAGAAGACATCTTCAATACCCATGGGCGCTCCATCCGGGTCGACATAGATGTAGGCACCCGTGACATGGAAGAGGGTCGCCATCTCTTCAACGCCTTCCGGAATCTCGAGGGTGTGGATGTCTCCGGGCGGTTCGAACACGTAGCTTCCCTCCTCGGCCCACCAGTTGTGTTCGAGATAGTGCCAACGACCCCTGAGCACTGTCGCGTGCACCGGCCCTGCGTGCCGGTGCCGCGAAAGGATGCCGTTCTTGCGCACGCGCAGGATATTCACGAAATACCCCTGGCTGGCAGACAGTACGAGAGGCTTGAAGCTCACATCTCGCGACTGGGGAACCCAGAACTTCTCGTCGTCGTCGAGCTGGAGGGCACCTGCGACCACCAGATCATCGACCATTCCGTATGGCTGCTCGCCACGGTAGGGGATCGCTGCCTCATCGCGCGTCGTCTCGGCTGCATTCGGTGGCGTCATGGTGTTTTCCTCTCCGGGATAAAACTTATCCGGCCGTGCGCTCGTTCGGGCGATGGCGCGAAACCGCCGAGACTTATACTTGGCCTCATGTCCACGACGGCAAACGAACCCACGGCGGCGCGCATCACCTCTGTGGCCGCCGCGCTCTTTCGCGAAAAAGGCTTCGCAGCTACATCGACGCGGGAGCTTTCGGATCGCCTCGGCATTCAGAATTCATCCCTGTACCATCACATCCGAAGTAAGGACGACCTGCTCTACTCCATTTCGATGGAGAGCGTGAAGCGCATGGTCGACACGCTCGATGCGGTCGTGGCCGACAGTGGTTATGCCTCCGCGTCTGCCGCGGAACGTCTTCAGCGAGTCATCACCGCCCATCTGACGGCAGCCATCGCGGATCGAGACATGCACGCGACGATGCTGTCCGAGATGCGCGCGCTCCCGACTGAGCGGCGAGCCGAGGTCATTGAGGCGCGAGCGCATTACGAGCAGCAGGTTCGCGGAATCATCGCCGATGCACAGGAAAGCGGCGACCTCGTGGCTGATCCCTCAGCACGGTACCTGACGCTGGCCTTGCTCAACCTGCTCAACTGGACGATTTTCTGGTACGACCCGCAGGGTGAGCTCGAGGTTTCTGAACTCGCCAATATCCTCTCGACCGTGTACCTGAGGGGCGTGTTGACGTCGGATTGACTGCTCGGCCGAGCCGTCGAGGATGACGTCATCGACGCCCGCTGGGCGAGGGCATCCGCCGGTCGTCGGAAACCTCAACCTACCGAGCAATCGCTCGACTCACCCTGTACTATTAACGGAACCCGCCACTGGCGGGCTCCTGTCTGGGTCTACTTTTCACGGAAGAAAGGAGTCGCATGAGATTCCCCACGCCTGATGCACGCGGTCTTTCGAATCTGCACTCCAGGTTCCGTCCGATGAGTTGCCAGTCCGTTTGAATCCAATGGTTTATGGTGTCCAACCGATGCCAGTGAGGTGGTAATAACGTGGTTTCCACAACCGAAGGCGAGCGCATCTCGGTTCTCGTAGACAAGTGCATCGGCGCCGGCAACTGTGTAGAAGCAGCCGAGAAGTACTTCGACCAGGACGACGACACCGCCAAAGTCGTGTTGCTGCGGGACGTGGTCGAGCCTGGCGATGGCGACTCGGTGCAGCGCGCGGTGAACGTGTGTCCGGTGGCAGCGATTCTGCTCACCAGCGCGGGCGCGTGAAATGGGACAGAGTTTCGCCGACATCCTGATAGTCGGCGGCGGCAAGGCGGGCAGCCAGGTGGCGGCATCGCTTCGCGACGAGGGTTTCGTCGGAACGATCTCGATCGTCGGCGAGGAGCCCCTGCACCCCTACGACAGGCCTCCCCTCTCAAAGGAGTATCTCGGAGCGGGCGAGGTGGCCGATCTCCTCCTTCGCGCGGAAAACTTCTACCAGGACAGCGCTATCGACATTGAGACGGCGACGGAGATTGCGGCACTGGACACGGCGACCCGCGTGGCAACACGCGCCGACGGCAGTGAGATCGTCTACGGAGAACTCGTGCTGGCCACCGGAGCTCGTCCGCGACGACTGCGGATTCCTGGCGCAGACAGTGTGGGAGTCTCGCCGCTGCGATCCATCGAGGACGCAGATCGTCTGAGGACGATACTCACGACCCGGTCGGACATCGTCGTGATCGGCGGCGGGTTCGTCGGCCTGGAGGTTGCCGCAACGGCGGCCATCTCCTACGGCTGCAAGGTGACCGTCATGGAAGCATTGCCGAGGCTGCTCTCACGTACCGCCCTTTCCGACACTGCCGCGTATATCGAGCGGTTCCACAGGGCGCTCGGAGTCGAGGTACTGCTCGACGCACAGGCAGCCGAGATACTCAGCGAGAACGGGCACGTGACTGCTGTAGTGACGGGTGAAGGGCAGGTGATTCCGGCAGATGGTGTTATCTACGGCATCGGTGTTGAGCCGCGAGTCGAATTGGCCGAAGCCGCAGGGATCGACATCGCCAACGGCATCCTCGTCGACTCGGCCCTGCACAGCTCGGCGGATGGGGTCTGGGCCATCGGTGACTGCTGCGCCTTTCCCTCCGTCCATTTCGGCGGCTCGGTTCGCCTGGAGTCGGTGCAAAACGCTACCGACCAGGCTCGCCACGTCGCTCGGGAACTTGCCTCGGGGGAGCGGAGCGCGTACACGGCCGTGCCGTGGTTCTGGAGCGACCAGGGCACCCTTCATCTGCAGAGCGTCGGGCTGACCGGACAGAACGACTCGACAGTCATCCTTGGTGATGTCGGGTCAGGGTCCTTCACGGTGTTGGCGTTCCAGGAGGGTCGTCTCATCGGCGGCGACTCCGTCAACGCGCCGAGTGATCATCTCGCCCTCAAACGACTTCTCGGTTCGGATTCCGGTCCGGGCCTCACGAGCGACATCGCCAGCGAGAGCGGATTCACTCTCAAGGAGTTCGTGCGCCAGGCGCGTCTCGCCCGATAGAAGATCTCACCGAGCGGGTGCCTGGAGAAGGGTGCCTAGAGAATGGCGAGGGCATTTGCCGCCGAAGCGATGCCCTTCGACGCGTTCTGGGGAGCGCTGGCGATGAAGAACTCCCACCGATGAGCGCTCGCACATGCCCGCGCGAGCCCGCCGAGCTCCCACAGCTCCCCGATTCCCATGCCGAACTGGGCGATCAGGATCTGATGCAGCATGCCGAACGGATACGAGGCCTCCGTGAGATCCATCGGCCATACCTCGAGCGACGGGTTGTCGCTCACGACGGCGACTCCGTGCGTGTTCCACAGGTATTCGGCCATCTCCTCGGTGTGTTCGATGCCACACGCGTGGAGTCCTTCGCGGGTGGACACTTCCTCGCGTCCTGAGGCTGTCAGCGATCGATACCAATCCAGGAAGCCCGTGTGCAGGACGACGATGTCGCCGACCTGGTACTCGACACCTGCGGCAACGCGGGCGCGTTCGAGATCGTCGACGGTAAACGCGTGCGGGCTTCCGGGGTCATATGCGGTCGCGGCGGAGCTCTGAAGGTCGAGCAGGACTCCGCGAGTGGCTATGCCGCGCCGCGCCCAGTAGTCGATGGTGTTGCGTTTGCCGGTCAGCACGTCATCGAGGGTCGCGCCGTTGTAGAACGCGTCATCCCGATATGCGACGTGCCCGAGCGAGTCCCACTGCGACGACGCCTGCGGGTTCAGGCCGTCGTAAACGTCATCGAGACCCTTACCGCCTCGCAACTGGATGACCGTGTGCTCGAGCGGGCTGCGGCTGAACATGGGCGGGTCGAACATGTCGAGGGGAGCGTTCAGCGGCACCACCTCGCCGGAGTGGACCAGCTTCGCCGCGGCGAGAGTAATTTCCGGCGTGATCAGGTTCATCAGGCCGAGTGAGTCGTCTTCTCCGAAGAGTCCCCACGCACTCCGGCCACCGTGGGTGGCCTCCGGCAGGTCTGAATAGTTCGGCAGATTCATTTAGGTGGCCTCCGAATTCGGTTCAGAGGATGCGACCGGCACTGGACGCTCCCCGAATTGCCTACCGAGCACTCGCTCGTGGCATCGATAATAGCCCACGGCGACGCGATCTGACTACGCCGAACGTGTGCGATGTAACCTTATCAGCGGGCGAGCGAGTGCTCGGTTGGATTATGCCGACGCCATGGGGCCTGGATACTCGCTGTTCGAAGAGGAGTGGAAAGTATGCTCGCACTCATCACCGGTGGAACCAACGGGATCGGCGCCGACGCCGCCATGAGACTGGCCACCCGGGGTGGTCAGGTGATCTTCACGGGGAGGGACCAGGATCGGGGACGAGAGCTGCTCAGTGCCCTTCCCGGAGCCGGTCATGTCTTCGTGCCATTCGAGGCGGGCGACGCCGCCGCCTGGCAGGATGCCCTCGAGCGGCACGTGGGCGACCGCCCCCTCGACGTGCTCATACTCAATGCGGGCGGAGGGAGTTCCACGGCCGGAGCGCAGGATCCGATTGAGCTGTTGGATCCGGTGAATCTTGAGCGGATGTTCGATCTCAACCTCAAGGACGCCGTGATCGGTCTTCGACTCTCGTTGCCGTACCTTTATAAGGCGGATGCGCCGAAGGTCATTGTGACCGCGTCGATCGCGGGTCTCGTTCCGAACTACCTCGACCCGATCTACAGCGCCCTCAAGGCCGGGGCCGTTGCTCTCGTGCGCGCCATCGCGCCGGCCCTTGCCGAGCGCGGCGTCATCATCACGGCGGTGTGCCCCGGAAGCACCCTCACCGGCATGACGCCGGCGCGCTTCGTGACGGAGCACCAGGACGGAACGCTCATCTCCAAGAGAACCGGCAGCCCCATCCAGGCGGCGGAGCGCGTGAGTGAATTGTTCGACCAGCTGATCGAGAGTTCCCAGCCCGGGGATGTCTGGCTTGTCGACCCACGAACACCGACTCGGGTATTCGAGCCCGCGGAACTCTGGCCGGGGAAAGTCACGGTCTGAACCAGATCGTGCTGCCTGCTACTCGAAGAACGGGTTCACCGCGACGTCCGGGTCGACGCAGACCTCGATGAGCAGGGGTCTGCGGCCCCGCGAATCCAGAACACGCTCCAGGTCAGCGAGGTCTTGTTGATTTCTCACGGTCGCGCCGAGTGCGCCGAGACCCACGGCGGTGTCGGCGAACGAGGGCCAGTCGAACAGGGCCAGGTCCGCATTCCGTCCGCCAGCCTTCAGATGGAAGTACTCGGGCCCGTATCCGCGGTCGTTCACCACCACCAGGATCACGTCGAGATCGTGCCTGACCGCGGAGTTGAACTCGGCGATGTTCATCATCGTCGCCCCGTCGCCGGCGATCACGACCGTCGTGTCGTCGGGATTGCCCACGGCTGCTCCGATTCCCGCCCCGAGCGCGAGCCCGATCGAGCCGAACGATGTGGTGACCAACATCTTGCGGGGGTCGTCGACCTCCAGGTATCTCGCCGGCGCACTCGTGAATCGCCCCGAGTCCGACACGACGGTGCGATTCGACGGCAGCATCGCGTTCAGGCGGATGAGAAAAGTGCGGAGATCGATCGACGAGTCATCGCTCTCGTCCCGGAACTCGTCCTCGGGGTTCCAGCTCGATCGTGCTTCACCGACCGTGCTGGCGAACGTCGACGGTACATGGCCCGCGAGCCGCGGTCGTATCGCTTCCAGAGCGGCCTGGACATCCGACACCAGCGCGAAATCGGTCGGAGTCCACCGGCCGATCTGTGCGGGATCGATGTCGCAGTGCAGCACCGTCGTGCCGGCGAACAGCTTGTCGAGCCCGTTCGTGAAGCGGTTGAGGCTCGCGCCGAAGGCGATGATGCAGTCGGATTCGGCGATGACATTCTTCGCGAAGTCGGTCGCGAAGTGACCGCTGACCCCGATTGCCGCGTCGTAGCCGGTGAACAGCCCTTTCGCCTGGAGTGTGGTGGCGGCGGGAGCACCCAGCGACCGCGCAAGCTGGACGAGATCATCCTGCGCGCCGGCGAGCGCCACACCCCGGCCACCGATGACGAGCGGGCGGCGGGCCTGGAGAAGCGCGTCGACGAATCGATCGAGTGCGGATTCGTCCGGTCGAACCCGTGTGCTCGGTGCCCGGGGAAGGGTGGGCTCCTGCTCGTCGGCCTCGGTATTCATCCAGTCGTAGGGCATCTCGAGCACCACCGGCGTCTGCAGGGCATCCGCCTGGCGCAGGGCGAGAGACAGGTCGGCGACGAGACTTCGCGGAGACCTCACCCTGACGAACTCCGCGCCGATCACGCGCGTGAGCGCTCGCTGGTCGATGCGCTGCACGTGCGTTTTTTCGCTCTCCGGGGGAACCCCGGTGATCAGCACGAGCGGGCTCCGACTGCGCACGACCTCGACGAGCGCCGTGATCGCGTTGGTGAAACCGGGCCCGCAGGTCACTGTGGCCACGCCCGGCCGGCCGGTCGTTCTCGCATACCCGTGGGCCATGAGCACCGCGGAGTCTTCGCGGGTGGCCGAGACGTACCTTCCCGGGCTGTGCTGCACGTACGAATCGACGAGGTGCATGTTCGCATCTCCCATCACGCCGAACAGCGTGTGGACTCCTTCGGAATAGAGCTGTCGTGCCAGCAGCTCATCGGTGGTGGGCATGGGATCGTCCCTTCTCAGACGACACCGGACGCGCGCAGGGCCGCGATCCGGTCGTCGTCATATCCCAACAGGTCCCGAAGCACGTCGGTGGTGTCTGCGCCGACGCCGTGAGGGGCAGTGAACTCGACCGGCGACGCCGACAGGTGCACGGGCCAACCGGGGATGACCGTCCGGCCATGTTCCGGGATGTCGATGGCGGCCATCGAGCCGCGTTCGAGCAGATATGCGTCACGGGTGAGCTCATCGGTAGAGAGGACAGGCCCCACGCCGATCTGCTGTTCCCCGAGAATGCTCATCACCTCCTGCTTCGTGTGCTGGCCGGTCCATTCAGAAAGGAGCGCGTCGACGAACTCGACGTTCTCGAATCGCAATCGCGACGAACCCAGTCGCGGATCGTCTGCGAGATCCGTCCGCCCTATCGCCGACAGCAGACGCAGCCACTCGTCTTCGCTGCGGGGATGCACGTGAATGTAGCACCAGTCGTTCGGACCGAAGGGCACGCAGTGATACGCGTTGGAGGGCGCCGACGACAGTGAGGGGAAACCCTCGTTGCCGACACGCGGTGTCGCCTCGCCTTCGAGCATCTGGTGCACGAACGCGGTGCGGCTGAGCGCGATCACGGCGTCCTGGAGGGCGACCTCGATGCGCTGGCCGCGCCCGGTGCGCTCCCGTTGCACAACGGCGGCGAGCACTCCGATCGTGGCGTAGAGCCCCGATGAGCTGTCGCCGATGTTGACTCCCGACCGCATCGGCGGGCCGTCCGGCCTGCCGGTGATACTCATCGCGCCGCCCATCGCCTGCGCGATCGGATCGTAGGAGCGGTAGTTGGCGTACGGGGAATCGCTCCCGAATCCCTGGATCTGCAGGCAGATCAGCCGTGGGTTCACCTGCGAGACGGCGTCATAGTGCAGTCCCAGCCGCTCCATCACTCCCGGGCCGAAGTTGTCGACCAGGATGTCGGCGCGGCGGAGCAGGTCCATCATCACGGCCTGGCCATCCGGCGACTTCAGATCGAGCGTCATCGACCGCTTGTTCATATTGACCGTGGGGAAGCTCGGGATCAGCCGGTCGGGCGGATGTCCGGGCCGCTCGATCTTGATGACGTCGGCGCCCATGAACGCGAGGGACTGTGTCGCCACCGGACCTGCCTCGAAATGCGACAGGTCGATGATCGTCAACCCGTCGAGCGCCAGAGGGGTGCTGTGGGCCAGTAGTTCGTTCACGCGGAAAACTCCTCATCGAGTCTCGCGGCCTTCAGCTGGGCGGCGATGGTTCTCGCGCCTGGGCGTATGGGCAGCCTGTCATCCCAACCGAGCGATCGGTTAAGCTAGATTAGCAGCCACACGCCGGATCGACCAGACACAGCGAGGTGTTGATGAAACAACGGAGAAGGCGCAGCGCATCGAGTCTGGACCGCGCACATGCCCGGTAAGGCGCTGCTGGTCGGCGGCACGGCGGCGACCGGCACGTACATCGTGGATGAACTCGTCGCCCAGGGGTTCGATGTGACCGTCTATCACCGCGGCACCCACGAGGTGCCGATGCGGCACGAGGTCCGGCACCTGCACGGCGATCCGCATTTCGCCGAATCGATCGAGCACGACCTGGCCGGGCAGACGTGGGACGTGGCCGTAGTCACCTACGGGCGCACGCGGGTTCTCGAAGAGCAGTTGCGCGGTCGCACCGATCGGCTGATCACGGTGGGCGGCACCCCCGTGCTGAAGGGCTGGCACCATCTGCGCAATGAGCAGTTCGCCGCGACGGGTGGACCCGTGGGGGTGCTCGCAACAGAGACGTACCCGTACGAGCAGGCCGGCGTGGATCACCTCGTCGACAGGATGATCGAGACCGAGCAACAGCTTCTCGACGGACATCACAAGGGCTACTACCGGCTGACGCATCTGCGATATCCGGTCGTCTACGGCAAGTACAACGTGCTGGGCTTCGAGCCCGCGCTGCTCACCCGGATTCGGGATGCCCGCTCGGTGTTCGTGACGATCGACGGAGGCCAGCAGCTCGCAACCCGCATCGCGGCCCCGAACGCCGCTCACGCGATCGGGCTCGCCGTCGCGCAACCGGACGCGGCAGCGGGGCAGATCTACAACGTCGGCGACGACGATCAGTTCACCCTGCGGCAGTGGGTGGAGCTCGTGGACTCCGAGGCCGGCCACGAGTTCCGATTCGTTGACGTGCCCTCCGACCTCATCGTCACGGGGGCGCTGCCCGCGATGGACGGCGCTCGCGGTGCTGGGCGGTACCACCGCCTGACCAGTACCGCCAAGATCAAAACCCAGCTCGGCTACGAGGACCTGGTCTCGCCGTCCGACTGGATCGCCGAGTCGCTCGCCTGGGGATTCGAGCAGTTGCCCCCGGAAAGCCCGCTCGACGAATACCGGCTCGAAGACGAGCTGGTCGCGCGGTGGAGTCGGATTCTGAGGGAGCAGGGCCCTGCCCTCAGTTCGGCGGCGCGCTTTCGGCACCCGTACGATCATCCGGACCCTTCCTCGGGCCAGACGGTCTAGTTCTCCGGGAACATGATGATCTGGCGAATTCCGTGGCCTTCTGCGAGCTCGTCCATCGCCTGGTTGATAGAGCCGAGCCCGATTCGTGAGGAGATCAGGTTCTCGAGGGGGAGCCGCCCCTGGCGCCAGAGTTCCTCGTACCGGGGAATGTCCCGGCTCGGCACGGCGGATCCAAGGTAGCTGCCCACGATCGTGCGCGCCTCCGCCGTGAGGCCGAGCGGGGCGATCGACGAGCGTGCATCGGGAGCGGGCAATCCGACCGTGACCGTCCGGCCGCCGGGCGCGGTGAGCAGCACGGCGGTTTCGAATGCGCGCGGGTGCCCGGCAGCCTCCACGACCACAGCTGCCTTGATGCCGGCGGCGATGGCCTGGTCGGGTGTGTAGACGGAGGTGGCACCGATCCTGAGCGCGGCATCGAGCTTCTCGGGCAGCGAGTCGACGCCGATCACCTCGCCGAGTTGGAGGGAGAGTGCCGTGATCAGCGCGGCCATGCCGACGCCGCCGAGGCCGACGATGATGACGGTGTCGCCTTCGCGGGGCTCGCCCGCGTTGACCACTGCGCCACCACCGGTGAGCACAGCACAACCGAGCACCGCTGCGATCTCGGGGGGAACGTCGTCGCCGACCTTGACCGCGGAGTTTCGGTTGACGACAGCGTGACTCGCGAATCCGGAGACTCCCAGGTGGTGGTTGACGTTCTCCTCACCCCGATGCAGGCGACGCGCATCGCCGAGCAGTGTGCCGGCGTTGTTCGCAGCACTGCCCGGGCTGCAGGGAAGTCGTCCCTCCGTCCTGCAGTTCGCGCACACTCCGCAGCGTGGCAGGAAGGCCATCGTGACGTGATCGCCGACGGCGAGGTCATCGACGCCGTCGCCGAGGGCTTCGACCACTCCCGCCGCCTCGTGGCCGAGCAGCATCGGCATCGGGCGCGGGCGGGACCCGTTCACCACCGAGAGGTCGGAATGACAGATTCCGGCCGCCTGGATACGCACGAGGATCTCACCCGGCCCCGGCGGGTCCAGCTCGAGCTCGACGATCGTGAGCGGCAGCGACTCGGCGTAAGGTCGCGGCCTGCCGAGCTCTTCCAGTACTGCTCCGGTGATTCTCACTCTGTCTCCGTAATGAATCGTGCAACGCGGTCGATGTACCGTCGCCCCGAGTCGACCTTCGCCGCCGAGGTGAAGATGCCATGGATCTGGCGCGGGAGATGGTGGTGCTCCACCCGCGCCCCATGCCGTGCCAGGTACCCCGCATAGGCGATGCCCTCGTCGCTGAGCGGGTCGAGACCCACGGTCAGGATGAAGGCCCGGGGAGGTGCGGGGACCGGGGCCTGAAGTCGAAGTGGCGACGCGCGCGGGTCGAGGGCATCCTCTGGCCGCTCCAGGTACAGGTCGCGGAACCAGCGCATCGAACCTCCGGTCAGCGGGAATCCCTCATCGATCCTCGCGTAGGCCTCGGACTCGGCCCCGAGATCGGTCACCGGATGGATGAGGACCTGGGTGACGATGCCGATGCCGTCCAGGGCGAGGGCCGGGTCGTTTGCGAGAGCGGCAACCATCGCGCCACCCGCGCTGTCGCCGACGAGAGTGAGACGCAACGGGTCGACGCCGAGTCGTTCAGCGTTGTCGCGGATGAATTCCAGCGCACTGACGCAGTCGGTGAGCGGCACCGGAAACCTGTGTTCGGGGGCGAGCCGGTACTCGATCGCGAAGAGGCTGCGACCGATCCGGGGGGCAAGTCGCCTGGCCAGAAGATCGTGGCTGTCGAGGCTTCCGACAACCCATCCTCCGCCATGCACCATGACCGCGGCGGGTTCCGCCGCCGCCGCTTTCGAGGGCAGATACTGTCGCATCCGGATCGACCCGCCCGGCACGGCGACCTCGTGGTCGATCGTTTCCACCGTTGAATCCTGGAAACCGTTCGCCGCGCACGAGCGTTCGTAGTTGGCGCGTGAGACCTCGACCGAGGCCGTACCGAAGGAAGCCGAGCCATTGTCGCGGAAGGTGGTGATGAGCGCCACGGCGTCCGGGGCTACGACATCCAGCGGGATCACACGGCCTCCTCGGTCAGCAGGTAGTCCGAGGACTGCCATTCGCTGGCGAGAGCGCGATACTCGTCGACCGTGCCGGACCAGTTGTTGACAACTTTGCCCGACGCGTCCTTGTACCAGCTCGAGCAGTCGGCGGAGAACGCCGAGCCCTGCAGCTGCGCCTGGATGCGCTGGTTGAATTCTGCGAGGACAGCTCCGCGCACCTCGATGGCCGCTCCGCGCTCCGGCAGTATCGCGTTCAAGACGGCGATCACGTAATGCTGCTGCGTCTCGAGCATCGTGACGATGGAGTTGTGATTGAGGTTCGTGTTCGGCCCGTAGAGCATGAAGAGGTTGGGGAAACCGTCCACGGCCATACCGAGGTACGCCTCCGCCCCGGTGCTCCAGCGCGTGCGGAGATCGGCTCCGTCCCTGCCGATGACGACCGTGTCGCCCTGGAACGCCTGACTGCGGAACCCGGTGCCGAACACGATCACATCCGCCTCGTGGACGACGCCGTCGACGGTGCGCACCCCGGTCGGCACCACGCTCTCGATCGCCTCGGTGACGAGTTCCACGTTGTCACGCATCAGAGCGGGGAAGTAGTCGTCGGAGCGAAGAATCCGCTTGCATCCGAACTCGTAGTCGGGCGTGAGCCTGGCGCGCAGAACGGGATCGGGCACCTGGCTTTCGAGATGGGCGAGCGCGATCTTCACGCCCGCCGCCTGTTCGTCCGTGCCGACTCGCGTTCGGCGGAAGCCGCTCTCCCGGAATTCGTGCAGGTCGTGACGACTCTGCTCGAACAGCTCGGGGGAAGCCTCGTAGGCGTCGAGCTGTTCGTCGGTGAATACGATCTGATTCCGCGGCATGATCCAGTTCGCGCTGCGCTGGAAGACTTCGAGCGAGCCGGCGATCGGCGCGATCTCGGGGACGTACTGCACCGCACTGGCGGCGTTCCCGATGCTGATGACGCGTTTGCCGGTGAGGTCGATGTCGTGGCGCCACTCGGCCGAGTGAAAGACTTCGCCACGAAACCGGTCGAGTCCAGGCAGGTCCGGGGTGTACGGCGTTCCGAGCTGCCCCCAGGCCGTGATGAGGAACCGCGCGCGGCGCTCCTCGCCCCGGGCCGTTCGCACGATCCATTCGCTGCTCTCGTCCTGCCAGTGCGCGGACACCACCTCCTCGCCGAGCCGGAGGTGCTCACGGAGGCCGAACGTGTCGGCGAGGCGATCCAGGTAGGCGCGAAGCTCGTCGCGTCCCGCATACATCCGGCTGACGCGCAGGTTCGGCGCGAAGCTGTAGCAGTAGAGGTGCGCTTCGGTGTCGCAGGCGGCACCGGGGTAGTCGTTGTCGCGCCAGACACCGCCGATTTCATCGGCTCGCTCCAGAATGACGAAATCGTCGATACCGGCGCGAGTGAGTTGCGCGGCCATCCCCAGTCCGCCCAGGCCCGCGCCAATGATCAACACCTCGGATGTTGGACCGATCATTCGGGTAACCCTTCCGTCGACGCCGACGTACGCACGCACGTACTCGAAATACGTATGATGCTAGCTCGCAGGCAGGCCAGAAGCGAGCGCACGGTCGGGAAGGCTCCATTGGCGCCGATCATGACGGCGCGCGCGTCGTCATGATCGGGCGGAACGCTCCGCGAGCATTTCCCGTGAGACCTCCCGGAGCCGCTTGACACGGCGCTGTTCAGACCTGCACACTTACGGGGTGTAAACCGTCCGAGCGATCGGTCGTGCGCTAAAATGGCAAAATCGGCACCAAGTTCGACCAGGCCGGTGCAGCTACTACCGCCTCTCACGAGGCGGCACCGGCGTCCCGCACCAATACAACAGCCCACCGCAACGATGCGATTGGAAAATCATGAAAATTCACACCAAAGCAATAGCAGCAGGTGCAGTTGCACTTTCATTCGCCCTGCTCATGACGGCCTGCAGTTCGGGAGGCTCAACGACGCCATCGTCGTCAGCGGCCGCACTGCCGGCGACGATCAACCTCCAGGGTGTCCTCGACCTCACCGGTATCGCCGGCGCGAGCGGTGCCGCCCAGCTGAAGGGTATGCAGGTCGCCGTCGACGAGATCAACAAGACCAAGTTCCTCGGCAAGACGAAGCTGTCGCTGAAGATCCAGGACGATGCGAGCACCCCCGGCATCGCGAGCAACCTCTTCAGCCAGGTCGTCGCGAGCGACAGCCCCGTGGTCTTCGGTTCCGGCTCCAGCGCTGAAGCGCTCGCCCAGGCGCCGATCGGCCAGAGCGCGGGCGTGCCGACGCTCTTCTCCCAGGCCGCCGCCACCATCTCGACCACGGGAGACTTCGTTTTCCACACGAGCCCCGTTCAGCTGGACTTCTTCCCGTTGACCCTGCAGTACCTGAAGGACAAGAAGATCAAGACCGTCACGGGTATCTATGACACGGACAACCCGACGGTCACCAGCCTGTTCCAGCTCATGACGACCTCGGCCTCGAAGTTCGGCTACAAGGTCCTGGCCCCGCAGACGTCGGTGTCATCACAGACCGACATCTCGGCCCAGATCACGGCAATGGTCGGCTCGGGTGCCCAGGCGGTGTTCGTCGACGGACTGGCGACTCACAACGTCCAGATCATCAAGCAGCTGAAGGCGGCCGGCTTCAAGGGCCTCATCTTCGGACAGCAGGGTGCGGGCGGTGGGTACCTTGACTCCCTCGGAACCCTGGCCGACGGTGTGACCTTCGCGAACGACTTCAACCCGGGAAGCCAGAACGGAACGGCGCCCCAGTTCGTGAAGACCTACAAGGCGAAGTACGGCGCGGTGCCGCTCAACTTCTCCGCCGAAGGTTACGACTCGGTGTGGTTCGCCGCACGCGGGATCAAGGCGGCGAACTCGGTGGACCGCAGCGCGGTGCGCGACGCTCTTGTGAAAGTCGGCACGAAGGGCTTCACTGGTGCACTAGGTGATCTCACCTACAACACCAACCGTCAGGAGCTCGCGGGCGGGGCTGTGCTGGTCGTACTGAAGAGCAACGTCGAGACGCTTGTGGTACCGCAGCCGAAACTGCCTACCAACTAGCAGCGCCAGTCTTGGGGCCGGGAGCGATCCCGGCCCCAAGCACGACGAGTGCCGCCTGGCGAGAACCGCGTAACGAGTAAGGACATCACTGGTGCAGCAAGTACTGAACGGCGTGGTGCTGTGGTCCATATACGCGGTTTTCGCCCTCGGTCTGGGCCTGGCATGGGGCAGCCTGAAGCTGCTCAACCTGGCCCAGGGGGCGATCTTCGTCTTCTCCGGGTTCGTGGCATACCAGATCAGCCGATCGCTCCCACTGCCGTTCTGGGTTCTTATCCTGATCGCCCTCGTGGTCGGCGGGCTTATCAGCGTGGTGCTGGATGCGATCCTGTTCCGGCCGATCAAGGCGCACACTAAGAACGAAAGCGAACGCGAACTCCTGATGATGATCGGGAGCATCGGCGCCGGAGCGGTGATCGCCACGATCGTCGGCAACTCGACGCTGGGGATCCCGTTCGGCCTGTCGGATGCTTCGCAGATTCCGAACGCGAGCATCCACCTAGCGGGGGCGAACGTCTCGCTCATCCAGGCCGCGCTCATCATCGTCGGCATCGTCATCGCCGGCGCCGTGTGGTTCTGGGTTCATGGCACCCAGGGCGGACGAGCGTTACGTGCCATCGCCTCCGATGAGGAGACCAGCCACCTCATGGGCATCAACGCCAACCGGCAGTCCATGATCACGCTGTTCGTGTCGGGCGCGCTGGCCGGTATCGGCTCCCTCCTGCTGATGACCTACACCGGGGCGCTCAATTCCGATACCGGCGACTCCCTCATACTCAAGGCTTTCGCCATCGTCATTCTGGGTGGCATCGGGAGTGTTCCCGGTGTGATCCTCGGCGCGGTGGTCCTGGCGGCCAGTGAGACTCTCGTCACGGTGCTCGGATTCGGCCAGTGGGTCGACGCGGCGTCCTTCGTGATCATCATGATCTTCATCCTCTTTCGGCCGCAGGGCATTTTCGCTTCGGGGAGGGTTGACCGAGTATGAACTTCTATCTGGCGAACCTGGTGTCGATCGAGAACAGCATGATCTATGTCGTGCTCTCCCTGAGTTTCTTCGTGGTCCTGAGAGCCGGCGTCTTCTCCTTCGCGAATGTCGGGTTCTACGGACTCGGCGCGTACGGCACGGCGATCCTGACCAGCAAGGGAGTGCCTGCCCTGCTTGCGGCGCTGATCGCCATCGTCGCCTGCGGCGTCATCGGATTCGTGTTCGCGCTCGCGGTGCGGAAGCTCCGGGGAACCTATCTCGGACTGTTCACCATCGCATTCGTCCTGGTCCTGCAGGTGGTCTACACGAATTCCGGAACGCTGACGGGTGGTGCGCTGGGGCTGTACGGCATGGAGCAGTTTCTCCCGCTCTGGGCGTTGGTCGTGATCGCCGTCGTCGTCGTGGTGGTGATGTGGCGTCTGAGCAGAGGCAGCATCGGCCGCTCGTTCGAAGCGGTTCGCCTCAACGAGAGTCTTGCCCAGTCGGTGGGAATCGAGGTTGCTCGCCGCCGCCTTGTGGCGTTCACGACGAGTTCCGTTCTCGGCGGGGTCGCGGGTGTCATGTACATCTCGTCCTTCCGCAATGTCACTCCGGGCACCCCGGGATTCAGCCTGATCACCCTCGGTCTCACCATGGTCGTGCTCGGCGGCATGGCGAGCTGGCAGGGCGCGGTCGTCGGCGGAATATTCATCGCCTGGCTGCCGAACCTTCTGGTCGGACCCCTGCAGCAGTACCAGATCCTGGTCAACGGGCTCATCCTGGGCATCATGGTCGTGTTCGCGCCGAGAGGACTCGCCGGCATCGCCGAGCGTATTTACCGTCGCTACAGACGCACGCCCGTTCCCTTGGACACGCCGCCCACCGGGCAGGGTGCAACGGCGGAGGTCACGGTCGAGGCCGGGCAGCGCCTGGGGCAAGAGGGGCCGAAGCGATGAGCGCGCTCCTGTCGATTACGGATGTCGCTGTGCACTACGGCGGTGTCAAGGCCGTTGACGGTGTGACCATCACCGTCGAACCGGGCATCGTCTATGGTCTCGTCGGCCCCAACGGCTCCGGGAAGAGTACCCTGCTCGGGGCGATATCCCGACTGACCCGGATCACGAGCGGTGTGCTGAATTTCGACGGCAACGATTACACGCACTGGTCCCCGCAGCGAATTGCACGCCAGGGCCTGGGACGGACGTTCCAGACGGTACGCCTGATTCCCACCCTGTCCGTCGAGGCGAACATCCGGCTGGGAGCCGACACACGCGTCTTCGGGACCGGTGTATTCAAGCCGTGGCTCCGTCCGCTCTGGTATGTCCCGAAGGACAAGGAGGTCACCGCCATCGCGGAGGAAGCGATCGCGCGCCTCGGACTGGAGAGCTTCAGGGATCGGCTGCCGCAGGAGCTCTCCTATGGCACGCAGCGACGCGTAGAGATCGCACGCGCCCTCGCGACCAACCCCACACTGCTGCTGCTCGACGAGCCGACCGCGGGAATGACCGACGAAGAGAGAGACTCGATCTCCGACGTGATTCGGCAGCTGCGCACCGAGGGGCTCACTCAAATTCTCGTCGACCACGATGTCGACATGATCACCGGACTCGCTGACACCATGGGCGTCATGGACCAGGGACGGTTGATAGTCGAAGGCCTTCCGCGCGATGTCGTCCGCGACCCGGCCGTTCAGAGTGCCTATCTTGGACGGAGACAGCGTGCCGACTCTTGAAGTTTCGGAATTGAACGTCAGGTACGGAGCGGTCCACGCCGTTCGCGGGGTGAACCTCTCGGTAAAAGAGGGAGAGATCGTCGTCGTCCTCGGATCGAACGGGGCGGGCAAGTCCTCGTCGC
>FSWR01000023.1_pt1 | contig 35281 bp, 32 predicted proteins | sample 1638041 | NCBI WGS metagenome assembly FSWR01 (sample SAMEA3914789, study PRJEB12502) | metagenome | biome: forest; material: soil | place: Canada | collected 2011-07-03 | depth 0.3 m | reverse complement strand
GACCGTTCCTGAGAACGGTCTCCTGGACCTGCTAATCGACTCCCTTGAAATCGCCGATCCGCAAAGGGTTGGCGATTCTAGTAAGCCCCCTATGGTGCGGCTCTTGCAAAGTTACTGCAATCGCTCCAAGGAGACCTCTGACCTCTACAGGCTCATCGCCGATGCCGAACGGTCCCATGCGACGAGGAAGCCACGCGCCCCCGTCTACCGCAGCCCTCGTGCCCCGAGAAAGATGGGTAAGAGTGTCAACCAGCAGATTGTCGATGCCTACCTCGACGGGAAGGATGTCACTCCCCTGTCCCAGCAGTTTGGCGCCGCACCCTCGACGATCCGGCGTGCTTTAGACCGCCTGGGTGTCGAACGACGCCCCATCGGGCTCGGCCAGGAACAGATCGACCAGATACTGGAGCTGCGGACGCTTGGTTGGGCGCAGAAGCAGATCGCGGATGCGGTGGGCTGCTCGGAAGGAACCGTCTTCAATGTGATGCATAGGCAGCGCTAAGCAGCTTTGTCTTGTTGCTCGCGGGCAATGTCCATCAGGATCTTGGCAAACTTCTCCGGATCAAGCACGGGGTGAACCTCGCTGAAGATAACGATCCGCTTTTCCACGTTCTTGGCCATGCGCGGACGCGGCATCGGAATCACCTGGGCGCGGTGCTCATCGAGCCGTTTGCTTGCTGCCCACAGTTTCGAGAGTGCTCGGCCGGCTCGTTGTGGCAGTAAAGGATCCATGAACGAGATGTCTACTCGGTGCACGATCAGCTCATCGTCGGTGAGCTTCTCACTTGGAGCGAAGTAGGTGAAGAGTGTCCGCTGCTCGGTAGGTGTCAGCAGGAAGCAGGCGTTCTTCGAATCATCGCGCCAATGATCTCGAAGTTGATGAGCTTGCTGGAGATAGGACTGTGATTCGTTCGAGGACGTGCAGTTACTGGGAATCGGGAGTTGTCCGTCCCGTCGGCTGGCGGATCGCTTTATGCGGGACGAGTCTGTTCGAGCTGGGATTCCTAGTCCGAGCGGAGGATCCCCATGATGACGATGTCCTCGTATCGTCCACGGACCCAGGCATGCTCTCGCTGGCGACCTTCGACAACGAAACCCGCCTTCTCATAGGCGCGGATGGCGCCGACGTTCGACGCAATCGCTTGCAGGTGCACGCGGCGCAAGTTACAGCGCACGAATGCGAACTCGATAATCTGTGATATCGCCGCCGTCCCGATGCCTTTGCCACGGGACTCCGCCACCACAGCAACGCCGACCTCCGCATGGCGGGCGAACTCGTCGAACTCGAAGAGCGAAACGCTCCCGACAGCATCACCATCCACGTCGATCACGAAACGCACGCTCTTGCCAGAAGAGTCGGAATCGGCCTGCGCGAGGCGGGCCTCAAAGGCATCCCGCGTCAGCGGAGCAGGCGACGACGGATTCCGCTCTTCCCAGGTGCTCAGGTCCGCCGCGAGCTGGAACAGCACGTCGACATCTGCTTCAGTGCGAGAACGAAGCGTTACAGAACCTGGGCTTGACATGCCAGTACATTACCAATTGGCGATGCCGACACGAGCGAGCCTCCCGAGCGACATCGTTTCGCTGAGGGATCGGCTTACGGGCATTGGGGCGCCCTGAGCAGAGCCCTTGACCGGTTGCAGAGAGCGCTGCAGGTCGGAAGCCGTTGGTGACTTCTTACAGCGACCGAAAAGGATGTCAAAACCTCTGTCCACTTCAGAACCTCTTTCTGGATCTTGATTCTGGGCAGCGACGTGAACAGCAGATGGCGGTCGAGCTTGTCCAGGACAGGATTGCCACGCATCATTCCGCGGTTCGTCAAAGGCAACCGAATGAATCGACCTTCCCAATGACAAACTAGCAACATGAGGTCGTCCGCGAAGGGAATCTTGAAGTGGCGCTTACAGGTCCCGGCGAACTCCCCACGGCCCTTGATGTCCTCGAACACGCGCTCGGTTCTCGCCCCACTCCGAAGCAGCTCCGCAAGCTATCGATTGCGGAGCTCGATGAGTTATCTGGATTCCTCGGTGAGCTCTCCGAAGCGCAATGCGAAGATGAGATCCCAGGCGGTAGCTATCGCTCGCCAGGCGCCCTCGCCACGCCCCACCGCGCGCCGTTCCGTCATCGACTCCGTCGTCTCCAGTGCAATCGCGCGCCGGCACGAACGCTGCTACATACGGTTTATACGGTTCCCGTGGGTGTTTCTCATGGTTTGCAGAAAATACTCGCAAGCCGCGGATTCGTCATCAAATTTGTGAGTATCAAATCGTGAACCACGCTCCGTGTAGTAAACAACCAATCGTCCCCCACTAAGCGCTTGGATGCACAAAGTATCGTTTTGATCCCCTCCATCCAAAGAATATGACCCTGGACGAAATCCCGCTTCTACGAGAATTCGGTGCAGTTGAGCGGTGTTCATAGCCGGTGTGCGATTCATCTCAGGTAGCCTCCCTTCGTGAGTTCCTGGATGCTATTTGGAAGTATGTATTGAGTCCCGCCACCTATTTCGCCAAAGTGAGCTGCCGCGGGCCCTTGCAGCACCCTGGAATAGGTTCGGCACCCCAGAATCCCTCGGCGCGTCGATGCCGATGAACAGCGCTCCAACTATTCCGGTCCTGGCAGCACACCCATGAGTCGGTCAACCAGGTGGTGCAGATCCCAGACCGCAGCCTGCTCAAGCCCCTGGCACTCCGCGAGCGTCGCCGGGCGCATCGTGCCGCTGGGCCGGAGAGGAACATGCTGTTCCAGGCTTTTTCGATGGTTCCGGCCAAGAATGGATCTGCTTCGGGTGTCTCTCGAAGATCACACCGCGAGGGATCACACAAGAATTGTTAGAGTCACTTTCCAACCTTACAAATGCCGCCAAGGGTCGTCAGGATGCTAGACCTGCGATTCGGCCCGTGGTCTGTCCTGAGCCGCCCGTTAACCGTTTCGATGATGATGCGGAACGACGGGTCGTAGTAGCCCGTCTTCCACACGCCCTGGTCCAGTCTGGCAGCCAGGGAGTGCTCTGAACCGCCCCTCTGTCCCGCGCTAAGCCCGTCATTCTTTCCACCAGGCAACCCTCGGGTTCAGCGAAGCTGCCAAGGCTGCGTACGCCGTGTCGTCCATCTCGAAGTACCCGGCACTGTCGACGTAGAAGACTCCCTGCACAAAGGCTTGCTCGAACGTCGCGAACATCTCTGCAAGTGACTCGTACTCGATCGGGTGGTCACTTTGCTCGATGCGAAAATGCCGCACCGAAGCGCCGGTGCCACCCTTGGAGAGGTCGAGAACGAGGAAGTCGCCACCGCCGTTCGCGAGAACGGGCACCCAGGACGGGTCCCAACGCGGGCTCACCGCGAAGGCGTCATAGTTCGCCAGCGCGTCGTCGAAGGAGAGTAGGTAGAAGCCGGGGACAAAGTGAAGGTCGTCAAGCGCAAGCCCAGCTCCAGTGTTCGTCCCGTTTCGCCACTCGTAGAGCGTTCGCAGGTCTGCGCTCATCGGCAACTGACGCTCTGCGACGCGTGACTCAACGTCCCTCGCAACCAGTCCCGGACGAAGCAACTGAACTACCGCTCGCCCGAGCCCAGCAAGGCTAGCCTCAATGGCATTGAGGTGGTTGAGCAAACCGGTCATGGGCCGAACACTACTCTGAAGGGGTCGCCCACATCGACGCCGAACTTCTGGAAGAAGCTGCTCAGTACTCCGCCCTGATAGCTCTGCTCCCCGACAGGAACTGCACTGACACACGCCCCAGCGCCGCCTTGGGCAGAGCAGGCAAACGGGTACTCGGAGGATGCCCAATGAGCACCATATTCACCCGCCTGGGAAAGAAACGATACGTCGGCGGAACCGTCACGGAAGTGAACGGCAAAGACATCTCGGGTGCCACATACACGATCGGGCTCAGCCCTGACCTGAACACCCTGCCCACATCGTTCGTCACCCCAGACGTGAACACGGCCGGGGCCACCCCAGCGCAACGGGTACTGAAGCTTCTGATCTCAAGCCCTCAAGCGGCTGGCACTGGGGCAACATCATCGACAGTCCCGAGATCGAACCGTTCGTTCTGCAAGCCGGTATCGTCGTCGGCTGATTCACTCCCCTAGTCCCGCGTTGACTCTTCGGAGTTGACGCGGGGCTATTTTCAGTTAACCGGCGTCAATGACTAGTGGCACCAATCACCACGAGTCCGACGAACACGGCGACAATCGGTATCACAATGAAAATCAGAAACAGGGCCAATATGACTCGACCAATCGTCCAGTACGGCTTCCGCGGTTTGTATGCGTTCGTCCATGCGGTGCCGTCCCACCACCGATGCATCCCCGAACCGTCGTCGTACCAGCCGGGCGGGAGCTGCTGCGTGTTGGTCATGCGCTGACTGTATCGCGTTGAGGATGCCGGTCAAAGGCCCTCTTTGGGGACCTATGGCTAACGGGATGGCTAACCGGGAATTGTTGAGGTATGTTACTTCTCAATGTTTCTATGGTGCACCTGCTGGGTCGGTACTTGAATTCAGAAACAGAGGTGGAGCGACTTCGCGACCTCTGTCGACGAGCCGGTGCCGGAGGGGTCGAGCGGACGACTCGTACTTCCAGGGTTCGTGGGCCCTCGCACCTGACCCAGCAGCAGAACGAGCGGATAGCAGCGCTCTACCAGGCTGGTCACTCCCCTGCTGAGATAGCCATCGAGCTCGGCGCCACTGCCGGCACCGTGCATCACCGACTCAACCGGATGGGGGTGAAGCGCCGGCCGCTCGGTATGACTACAAACCAAATCGACAAAGCGATCGCACTCCGCGAGCAAGGAACGCCAGTTCAGCAGATCGCGGCCCGACTGGGGTTCGCCTACAACACCGTTCGCAAGGAACTGCTCCTTCGCGGCAGACGGTAGCTAGTCATCGCGCCGTTCGCAGTTCAGCAGGATCTGCGCCATCTTGACTGGATCGGGCGCAGGGTTGAGCTCGCTAAAGATGTAAATGCGTTTGTCGGCGTTCTTTGCCATACGAGGACGCGGCATCGGGAGCTGACCCCAATGACAGCTGGAATCCGCCGTGTTATTTACTCCGTTTCGTGAGCTGACCCCCTATTCAATGCGATGAGCAAGTCGAGCGACTCGGATTCGCGCTTTGCCGACCACGAGGCGGTCGGGGCGCATTCGGCATCACGCTTATCCAGGAGCCCTTCGGGTCACTTCGGCGACGTCGACCCACTCGTTCCGTTCGGCACTGCGCTCGATGGCTTCTGCGGCCGCCTGCACCCGGGCACCCTGCGCGAACCCGGGTTCCCACGGCCCGTTCGGCCAGTGACCCAGCAGGGAGGCGACCTGGTTGACGAAACTCGAGCCGTACCCGACGCCCTGCCCGATGGGCCACCAATGAGCGGAATAGGGATGACTGGGCTGCTCGGCCCTGATGGTGCGCATCCCATACAACTCGGGGTCGTCACCGACGGAGCCGTACCGCAATTCGTTCAGCCGCGAGTAGTCGAAGATTAGGGTGCCCGTGCTGCCGTTCACCTCGACCGTGAGATCGCAGGGCCGACGCACCGCCGTCCTCCCTACTTCGAAGGTGCCGACGGCACCGGATGCGAAACGCAGCAGCGCTGAGGACGTCTCGTCCACGGTGACGGCTCGCGGGCCGTCCGGGGTCGAGCGCTCCGCCGTGAAGGTGGCCGACTGGGCGCTCACCCGGTCGATGTCCCCGACCATCCAGAGCGCCATGTCGAGCATGTGCACGCCAAGATCGGCGATCGTCGTGCCACCCATGGTGCGGTCGAACCGCCAATCGAACGGGATGTCGGGGTCGACGAACTCATCGGAGAGCCAGAGGCCGCGCCATTGGCGGACCTCGCCGATCGCGCCCTCCTCGATCATCCGCTGCATGAGCGCGACGGCCGGCAGCATACGGTAGTTGAAATTGACCGCGTTCAGAACTCCCGCCGCATCCACGGCTTCGGCCGCAGCGATAGCCGCCGCGTACGAGACGTCCAGGGGCTTCTCGGAGAGGACGGCCTTGCCCGCAGCGGCTGCCGCGATCGCGATCTCGGCGTGGGTCCCCGGCGGGGTGCAGATGTCGATGACGTCGATCTCCGGGTCGTCGATGAGCGTGCGCCAATCGGTCGTCCACCGCGGGATGTCGTAAGCGTGGGCGGCCTCCGCTATGGCCTCGGCGTTCCGTCCGGAGATCGCGGCCACCACTGGTCGAACCGGGAGCTCGTAGAGCAGCGGAGCAACCCGGTAGCCGTAGCTGTGAGCCTTGGCCATGATTCCGTAGCCGACAATGCCGATCCGCACCTCGGGCAATGCGTTCACGGGGTCTTCTCGCCCAGGATCGCAAGACCGGCGGTCCCTGAGAGGCGACCGGCGACCGCCAGCGCGGCCTCGGCATCCTCGATCGAGGCGCCCTCAACGGCTCCTCCGTGGGCGGCACGGGCGAACGACTCGGCCTGACGACGCAGTGCCTCGAGCTGGGGTGCCTCGCCGTCGGACGGCTGCAGCACCTCGACGCGGGTATGGCCGCGCGAGCCGTAGACCTCGGCAGTGACCTGGTCGCCACCCGGGAAGAAACGCCCGAGCGAGATGACACCGGTGGTCCCGTTCGACAGCGTGAGCAGCGCCTGGGCGCTGTCGACATCGCCGGATGCCTCCGGATCCTCGAGAGTCGGGAATGCCGAAACGGAGACGTCGATGACCTCCTGGCCGGTCAGCCAGCGGAGCTGGTCGATCTCGTGCACGCCCATGTCGATGAAGATGCCGCCGCTATTCGCGCGGAAGCGGGCGGGAGGCGGAGCCTCATCCCACTGGGCGCAGATGACGAGGTGGATGTTGCCCTCCTCGCCCGACTGGATCCGCTTCTGCAGCTCCTGGAGCGCGGGGATGAACCGCCGCCAATACGCGACCTGAAGGAACACGCCGCCGCGCCGCGCGGCCTCACCCGCTGCGTGCGCCTGGGCGGGGCTGATCCCGCACGGCTTCTCGCAGAGAATGGGCAGACCCGCCTTGGCGATGAGCTCGACGACCGAGAGATGTTGGTTGCTCGGCGTTGCCACCAGGACACCGTCGATTCCGCCGGCCTCGAGCATGGCCTCCAACGTCGGATGCACGGTGAGGCCGAGCGCGCGCAGTTCTTCGGCAGAGGGCTCGTACGGCTCCGCGACCGCGACGATCTGAACGTCGGTCGAGTCTTTGAGCGCTCGCAGGTGGGTGCGGCCCATCCGGCCGCCACCGGCGAGTCCGAGGCGGAACACCATGTCAGAGTCCCCGCTCAGCGAGGAACGCCCGGTTGACGCGCTGGTCCTGAATCGCCTGGACGAAACGCTCGCTTGTGCGCGGCAGGATGTCCTGCTCGACGATGAGCCAGCCTTCGTAGCCGATCTCGCCGAGGGTGGTGATCAGGCCGTCGGCGTCGAGGTCGCCCTTGCCGAGGACCGGGAATGCTTCCCGTGACCAGATCGCGGTTGTCGGTTCACCATCGTCGACGATCTTCTGGAATACGGCCAGGCTGGCGTCCTTGATGTGCACGTGGTTGATGCGGGACGCCCACTTGCGGAGGAAGGGAACGGGGTCGCCTCCGCCGATCAGGAAGTGGCCCGTGTCGAGGCAGAGCCCGATGTCGGAAAGCGACAGCATCTTCTCGATCTCCGCTGCCGACTCCACATACGTACCCGTCTCGGGGTGGAAGGTCGGCTCGTATCCGCGTGAGCGGCACCGTGCGACGACGCGGCGCAGGCCTTCGCCGAACAGCTCCCACGTCGCGTCGTCATAGCCGCTCGCGGGATTTCCCGCACCCGCACCCGGATGCGTCCGCCGCGCCTCGCTGCCGTTGTCGGCGATGGTGGGACGCGGGCGGGGCCCCGGGATGTGAGGGACGACGGCGTCGAAGGTGTCGAGCATGGCATCCAGCTCGGGCATGATCGCCTCGAGTGCGACCGCGTCGGCGAAGGGGAACTCGAGGTACGCGCCGGCCAGGCCGAGGTTGCGTTCCTTGAGCCTCTTGGCCAGCTCATCGCCAGAGCCGAGGTAGCCGACCGGTCCTAGGTCGATGCCAGCGTAGCCGGCGGCCGCCACCTCGTCGAGGACGGCGGCGCCCTCGGGAACGTTCGGGTCGAATCCGACGGTGACCTCGAATGCGCCGTAGCTGATGGGCGCATTCGCGACGGTGATACCGCTGGCAGAATTGTTCGTCATCTAGTTCTCCTTCACTTCACGAAGCTGGGTTGCGCGACCGGCTGGCCGGTCTGGAAACTGCGGATGATCGACTCGCACAACGCAAGATCGTGCAACGCGTCGTCCGCGCTGGTCTTCGGTTTCGTGCCGTTCACGACGTTCTCGTGGAAGGCCACGAGCTCACGCTTGAACGCACTCTCGTACGAGGTGACCTCCTGGGTGTTCCAGGATCGCGTCGTGCCCTCCACGCCGCCTTCGATGTCGAGAGTGGTCGGCGCGCTCCGCAGGAACGGCGAGGGGAAGCTGAGGGTGATCCGCTTGTCGGGCCCGTAGTACGCGAACTCCATCTTGTAGCGCGTGATGCCGGGCAGATCGAGCCAGTGGATGGCCACGGGAACATCGCCGAACCGAAGCATCGCATTGAGGCTCGACTTCTGCAGGTCGACGTAGTCCAAACTGTCCGGCTCGCCGAGGACCGCGCGGATCGTGTTGATCTCGTGCACCAGCGTGTCGAGCAGAACGAAATGGTAGGTGTTGCGCAGGAACTCGTCGGCATCGCCGATCGCCTCGGTGATGCTCGCTGCGGTCTCGGCCTTCCAGGAGGCGACCGCATCTGCCGGAGGGGTCGCGACCGGTGCGAGCGGATAGTGCCGTACGTAAGGGAGGAAGGGCGATTCGAAAGTCGTGACGCGCATCAGTCGCGGATCCTTCAGGCTGGCGGCCTCCTCCTGGAAGCGCTCGAAGGCCGGGTCGTACCGCTTGCAGTAGGCCACCATGAGCGTGACCCCCGCCTCGTCGGCTGCGTCACGCATCCGCTTGCCCTCGGCGACGGAGAACGCCATGGGCTTCTCGACGAGCACGTGCTTGCCCGCCTTGGCTGCTTCGATCGCGATCGGGGCGTGGCTGCCCGAGGTGAGGATGAAGACCGCGTCGATCGGCTCGCGAAGCATCTCCCGCCAGTCGCTGAAGACCTTCGGAATGCCGTACGCGGTGGCGTTGGCCTGCGCATTCTCGGGGGCGATGTCGCACAGCGCGGCGATTTCGTAGTGCTCGGAGAGCTCACGCAGGTAGTTGAGATGCATCACCTGCGCGATGATCCCTGCACCGACGACGCCGACCTTCAGACATTTTACCATTCTTGTTCTGCTCCTTAAGACCGCTGTGCGGAGAGGGGGATACGGGGATCGATCGCGACCTGCATCGCTTCGCCCGACTGGGCGAGCATGACCGCTTCTTCCGCGCGGTCGAGCGGCAAAATGTGGGACGTGATCTTCTCAAGCGGATAACGGTCGAGGTTCGCCGCCATCAGGCGCATCGACGGTTCATAAGCTGTGGCCCGCTCCCCACCGATCCCGAGGACGGCGACATTGCGAGTGCAGATGTCCGAATTAGGGTTCATCTGCACCGGGCCCATGTCGACGAAGGCTCCGGCCTCGACCACCACCCCACCGGTGCGGACGGCCTTCAGCGCCTCGACGAAGGTGGAGGGGACGCCACTGCAATCGAGAACGACATCGGCACCACGGCCATGGGTCGCGGCGAGGATCGCGTCGATCCGCTCTTCCGCGGTCGTCTCACGCACGTTCAGCGCCAGATCGACGCCGAACGCGCCCGCCTGGTCGAGACGACCGGACAGCACGTCGCTCGCGATGACGGTACCGGCACCCAGCATCCGGCTCTTGACCAGGTGGCACAGGCCGAGCGGCCCGACTCCGAGAACGGCCACGGAGAAGCCGGCGCTCGCGCCGCCCTGCAGCCCGAGCACAGTCAATGCGGTCTCGACCCCGTGCGTCACGGCCATGACCTCGGTGTAAACGGCGATCTCGTCAGGGAGTTCTTCCGGCACCCGGAAGATCGGAGTCCCCGGGAGCAGGTAGATGTACTGCGACCACCCGCCGAAGAGCTGGGGGGACCTGCCGACGTTGAGGCTGTTTCCGTAGTCCTCGAGGTGCTGGCAGAAGTAGTACGGGAAGTCGTTCAGGCAGTAGTAGCAGTGACCGCAGGCAACGTTGGCGCCGTGCACGATACGGTCGCCCTCCTTGAGGAGAACCCCGTTGCTGTCGTAGACATCGCCGCCGATGGCCGCGATCGTCCCGACATTCTCGTGGCCGCAGATCAGCGGATACTCGATGTCGCGCTCGTGCTTGGTCCCAGCGTACTGCTTCGACTCGCCACGGTAGGTGTGCTTGTCGGTGCCGCAGATACCGGAGAGGTGGATCTTCATCACGATCGCGCCGGGGCCGGGATCGGGCACAGGGAACTCGTGCACGGTGATCCTGCCGGGTGCTTCTGTCACGGCGGCAAGTGATGTGTTCATGGGACGGTGACCTCCTGTTTGGCGTTGGCGATGGCGGCTTTCAGCAGCCGGGCGGCTTCCGGTACTCCGACCTCGGCCGGGACGAAAGGGTCTTCATGTTCGATCGAGACGACCCGCGCGGGCGAACCGACGAGGCGCTGGACGAGGCCGGTCCACCAGGCAAGGTCGTGACCACGCCCCGGGACCGAGAAGTTCCAGGGCATCTGCTCCGGTGGGTTCGGCCAGCGATGGTCGAGCATCCCGTTGAGCCCGAGGTTCTCTTCGTCGAACGAGGTATCTTTGCCGTGCACATGGCCGACCCGGTCGCGAATCCGCTCGGCGACCCGGTGGCCGTCCATGCCCATCCAGAAGAAATGGCTGGGATCGAAATTGGCTGCCAGCGAGGGGCCGAGTTCGATGAGCCGTTCGAAGGTGTTGGTGTTGAATACGGCGGTTCCCGGGTGCAATTCGATGCAGATGAGCAGATCGGGGTTCTCTGCACGCGCGAACTCGGCCAGATCGGACCAGTACGGCGCGATGACGTCGTCCCATTGCCGATCGTGGATGCCCTCGAGATAGGGCAGCCAGCCGCCCGCCCCGAAGTGCGGCGTCGTGTCACTGCTGACGCCGGCGGGGCAGCCGGCCATCGCGACGATCCGGTCCGTGCCGAGAAGGGTCGAGAGCCGGATCGCCTGACGCAGATCGTGGTCGTGAGCGCGAGCCAGCTCGGGATCGGGGTCGAGGGGATTGCCCCAGGTGTTGAGCGCGTCGAGGCCGATGCTGTGAGTGCGGAGGAGGTCCAGCCACGAGCGCCGCGCGTCGGGGCTCGTCATCAGTTCGTCCACGTCGCAGTGGGGGTGAGGTGCGTAGCCGCCGGCCCCCACCTCGATCTTCGTGATCTCGGGCGCATCCCGAGCGAGCATGACGAGCACGTCTTCGAGGGACCTATCGAGGAAGGCTTCGAGAACGACTCCGATGGCCAGTTCTTCGGTTCCGGGCATGACCTTGGCAACTCCTCGAGGATGCGGGTAGCTCCCCGCATTGGAAACCACTATGCATAACCATACACGAAGAATGATGCTTTGTCAGGACATACTTATATTCCGGACAACTCCGGCATGGCTCACCGGTCGACGAGCGTCACTTCGAAGGAGTAGAGGTCAGGGCGATAGCAGTGGTGACCGTATTCGACCGCGCGGCCGGAGTTGTCGTAGGCGGTCCGGTTCATCGTGAGCACGGGCGAGCCCCTGTCGATGTCGAGGAGTTCGCCCTCCTCCTTGGTCGCCTTGCGGGCGCCGATCTGCTCCCTTGCCACCCGCATCGTCGTGCCACGCACCCGCAGCACCTGATAGAGGCCGTACTCGGTCAGCTCGTCCGAGCTCAGGTTGATGAAGTCTTCCGGCAGGTAGTTTTCGAGCACGGCCAGCGGGGTATCGTCGGTGCGCCGAAGCCGTCGAAGGTGAAGGATCTCGGTGCCCTCCGCCACGACGAGGCGCTCGGCGACCACGGCATCCGCCGGGATCACTTCGCGCAGCAACAGACTGGTCGATGGGGACCGCCCGGAACGGACGAGGTCTTCATGCAGACTCGTGAGCTCGACCTGCCGGGTGAACTCACCGCGCACCACCTGGGTTCCGATGCCACGACGACGCACCAGGAGACCCTTGTCGACGACCTCCTGGATGGCCCGGCGGATGGTGGGACGCGACAGCCCGAGCCGATCGCTCAGCGCCACCTCGTTCTCGAGCCGCGACCCGACCGGAAGTTTTCCGCTCCTGATCGCCTCCTCGATCCTGGTTGCCACCTGGTAATAAAGTGGTATCGGCCCGGATCGATCGACGTCCATGAAAAGATCAGCCGGAAGAGTTTCTCCACCCATACCCAATGACCCGCTCCCGTTCGCCGTGGGCGTCCCCGCCCGCATTATGTACTAACATTAGCAGGAAACGAGTATCTCTACGGAATTCCGTCAGCCCAGTAGAGGGCGCTGCTTCTTTCTGCCTTCTTCGTATCCGCTGCGTGCCCGCCGGGTCGACTCGAGAGTCGAAACCTCGGCCACGGGCACATCCCACCATCCACCGCCATCCGGGGCGAAGAGCAGAGGATCGCTGTTGATGTGGATGAGCGTCGAGGTCTCGGAGGCCTTCGCGCGGGCGACGGCCACCGTGAGGTCGGCGATCACATCCGGCGACGGCTCGACGCGGATGACGTCGATGCCGAGGCTCTCGGCGTTAGCCGCCAGATCGACCGGCAGCGGCTCACCGCTCTCGAAGCCGTTGTGCGAATCGTCCCTGAAACGGTACTTCGTACCGAAACGCTGCGAACCGACTGTGTCGCTCAGGGCTCCGATCGAGGCATAGCCGTGATTCTGGATGAGGACGATGATGATCTTGAGGCGCTCGGCGACCGCGGTGACGATCTCGGTATGCATCATCAGGTATGAGCCGTCTCCGACCATGACGATGACATCGCGATCGGGCGCACCGCGGCGCACGCCGATCCCGCCGGCGATCTCGTAACCCATGCAGGAAAACGCGTACTCCACGTGGTAACCCAGATCGTCCCGCACGCGCCACAGCTTGTGCAGATCGCCCGGCAACGAGCCGGCGGCACAGACGAGCACATCGCGTGGATCGGAGGCGGCGTTCACCGCTCCGATGATCTCCGATTGCGCGGGAAGCGATCTGCCGCTTGGGACGAAGGAGGCGTCGACAACCGCATCCCAGGCGCTCTTCTCCCGGTCTGCCAGCTCGCGGTAGTCGGCCGAGGTCCGATAGTCGCCAAGTACCGCGGTCAGCGCGATGAGCGCCTCGCGCGCATCCGCCACCATCGCGACGCTGCTGCCGTGCTTCACCGCGTCGAAGGAGCCGACGTTGATGTTCACGAAACGCACATCCGAATTCTGGAAGGCGCTACGTGACGCCGTCGTGAAGTCGCTGTACCGAGTGCCGATGCCGATGATGAGGTCGGCCTCCGCGGCAAAGCGGTTTGCAGCGGTCGTTCCGGTCGAGCCGACCGAGCCCAGGGCGAGCGGGTGGTCCCAAGGCAACGAGCCGACGCCCGCCTGCGAGGTGCCGACAGCGATTCCGGTCTGGTCGACGAAGGCCCGCAACGCGAGTGCGGCGTCGGAGTACAGCACGCCTCCCCCGGCGACGATCAGCGGGCGCCGCGCGTTGCGGATCAGCTCGACCGCGCTCACGAGCGCCGATCTCTCGGGCACCGGGCGGCGAACGTGCCACTCTCGATCGGCGAGGAATTCGACCGGTACCTCGATCGCCTCCGCCTGCACATCCTCGGGAAGGGCAAGGGTCACCGCACCCGTCTCGACCGGATCGGTAAGGACCCGCATGGCACCGAGGGCGGCGGAGAAGAGCTGCTCCGGGCGGTTCACCCGATCGAAGAAGCGGGACAGCGGCCGGAACGCGTCGTTCACAGAGACGCTTGCGTCGTGCGGCAACTCGAGCTGTTGCAGTACGGGGTCGCCGACGCGGGTCGCGAACGTGTCCGAGGGCAGGAGCAGCACCGGCAGTCGGTTCGTGGTGGCCAGGGCAGCACCGGTGAGCATGTTGGTGGCGCCCGGCCCGACCGAGGCGGTGCAGGCGAAGGTCGCGCGCCGACGATGCATCCGCGCGAACCCGACGGCCTGATGTACCATCGCCTGCTCGTTGCGAGCCTGGTAATACGGCATCAGGGTGGGATCGTCGACCGACAACTGCTTGAGCGCCTGGCCGACACCGGCGACGTTACCGTGCCCGAAAATACCCGAGATGCCCGGAATCGTGCGCTCGCGGATGTCGCCGTCGACCGTCCACTGATGGCCAAGGAACTCGATCAGCGCCTGGCTCACTGTCATGCGTTTCGTCGTCATCGCCGGTTTCCTTCCGAGGCGGGGGTGTACGGGAGTCTGGGGTCGATCTCCTGGCCGTTCCAGGTGTCGCGGATCCAGGCGTGCGCCGGATCGTCCGTGATGTTCCAGAGCCGCTCGTCGTCCGGGCCCGCCATGACGTTGAGGTAGTACAGGTCGTAGCCGGGAGCGGCGACCGCCGGTCCGTGATAGCCATGAGGCACGAGCGCGACATCGCCCGTGCGCACGAGCGCGTTGGTATCGATCTGCCCGCCCGCCGAGCTGTACGTGCTGAACAGACCGAAGGGGTCGGCCGCCTCGGGCCCCTCGGCGCCACGCGTCACCGCCGACTCGAAGTAGTAGATCTCCTCGAGACGTGACTCGGTGCCGGGAACCATCTGGTCGTGTTTGTGCGCGGGATACGACGACCAGTTCTCGGCCGGGGTGATCACCTCGCACACGATCAGCTTCGACGCATCGAGAGCTGCCGGCGTGCCGAAGTTGTGCACCTGGCGGCTTGAGCGCCCCGCGCCGCGCAGCTCGACCGGAACCGCGCCGCGCGCGATGTACTGGTCCGCGTGCCGCGTGTGGGTAGGCGCCTCGGCGACCGCGACCCGCCCCTCGCCGGCGATCGACAGCGCGCCTCCGCTGCCGACGTAGAGGACGTCGGTTGGCCCGTCGAAGACGGAACGCCGCCCCTCGAGATCGACAGCGCGCACATCGCCGGATGCGGTGGTCACCTGGAACGAGCCAGCAAGCGGGACGACGATACGTTCCACCTCGCCCGCATCTAGGTCGAGCCGTCCACCCGTTTCGAGCCGGCCGATCCGGATGCCAGTGTGCTGCCAGCCGGCGATCCGCGCGTCGACGACCGCCTCCCAGCAGCCTCGCGCTAGGTCGCCCCGCGGGAAGTACCACTCATTGCCGGGTTGCATGCCGCTCCTCCCGCCGCGTTCCGTTGCCAACGCTACTTCGTCTGCGGGAAGCCGAGGTTGATGCCGCCGTGACTCGGGTCGAGCCAGCGGCTGGTGACCGTCTTCTCGCGGGTGAAGAAGTCGAAGCCCTGCCGACCGTATGCCTTGCTGTCGCCGAAGAGCGAGTCCTTCCAGCCACCGAACGCGTGGTAAGCGACCGGCACCGGGATCGACACGTTGATGCCGACCATGCCGACCTCGATCTCGTTCTGGAACCGGCGTGCTGCCCCGCCGTCGTTGGTGAAGATGGCCGTGCCGTTGCCGTACGGGGAGGCGTTGATCAGCGCGATGCCTTCGTCGAACGACTTCACGCGGACGATGCTGAGGATCGGGCCGAAGATCTCATCCGTGTACACGCGCGAATCGGTGCTCACGTTGTCGATCAGCGTCGGTCCGAGCCAGAAGCCATCCGCCGCGCCATCCACCTCGATGCCGCGGCCATCGACGACGACCGTCGCACCGTCCTGTTCCGCGATCTCGATGTACGACGCCACCGTGTCGCGGTGCTGCTTCGTCACGAGAGGTCCCATGTCGCAGGAGCGGCGACCGTCGCCGACCTTGAGCGTCGCAGCGCGCTCGACGATCTTCGCGATGAGCGCGTCGGCGGCCGGCTCGACCACGACGGCGACGCTGATCGCCATACAGCGCTCGCCCGCCGATCCGAAGCCGGCGTTGATCGCGGCGTCGGCCGTGAGATCGAGGTCGGCATCCGGGAGCACGAGCATGTGGTTCTTCGCACCGCCGAGTGCCTGGACGCGCTTGCCGTGGCGCCCGGCGGCCTCGTAGATGTAGCGGGCGATCGGCGTGGAGCCGACGAAGGAGATGGACACTACATCCTTGTGCTCGATCAGACCGTCCACCGCCTCCTTATCTCCGTGGAGCACGTTGAACACGCCATCGGGCAGGCCCGCCTCAGTGAACAGCTCGGCGAGCCAGTTCGCCGCCGAGGGATCTTTCTCGCTCGGCTTGAGCACGACGGTGTTGCCCGCGGCGATCGCCACCGGGAAGAACCACAGCGGTACCATCGCCGGGAAGTTGAACGGGCTGATGATCCCGACGACGCCGAGAGGCTGGCGCATCGAGTACACGTCGACCTTGGTCGAAACGTTCTCGGAATACTCCCCCTTCATGACCTGCGGGAAACCGGTCGCGAACTCGACGACCTCGAGGCCGCGAGTGATCTCGCCCAGTGCATCGGAGAGCACCTTGCCATGCTCCTCGGTCACGATCTCGGCCAGCTCCTCCTTGCGGGCGTTAAGCAGCTCGCGGAAGGTGAAGAAGATCTGCTGCCGCTTGGCCATCGACATGGCGCGCCATCCGGGGAAAGCTGCCTTCGCCGCGGCAACCGCGGCATCGATCTCCGCGCCATTCGCGAGCACGACGCTCTTGGTCTGTTCACCGAGCGCGGGATCGTAGACCGGCGCGGTACGACCGCTTCCGCTCTCCGATGTCGCGCCGTTGATCCAGTGCTGGACGAGGGGAAGGGTGGATTCTGACATGTGCTTCACAGCACCTTTCTCGGTGTTCGTGGATCAGGAATGGACGAGTCGAGCGGCGGTATCGACAACAGAGGCGACATCGTCATCGGCGGGATAGAGCAGCGCGCGACCGACGACCAGGCCATGCACCCCCGGGAGGGCAAGGGCGCCGGCCCACGAAGCGTAGGTTTCGTCCGGGCTGCCGTGCGGGTCTCCACCGAGTAGCAAGGTGGGAAGGGTGGATGCCTCAAGCACCCGTTCCATGTTTGCCACCACCGGCAGCTTGAGCCACGAGTATGCCGAGCTTGCACCGAGACCGGACGCGACCGCGACCGAGGTGATGACCGCCTCGGTGGTTAGATCGTTGCGGATCCGGCCGTCGACCCATTTGCTCATGAAGGGCTCGAGCATGATCGGCAGGCGCGCCTGCGCGGATTGGGTCACGGCGTGCGCCGTCTCCTCGAGCGTGCGAGCGGTGCCCGCATCGGCGAGATTGATCCGGATGAGGAGTTTGGCGAAATCGAGCCCTGAGCTCAGCATCGAGCCGATGTCGTAGCCGGTGTAGCGATCGTCCATCTCGAAGGTTGAGCCGTACAGGCCGCCACGGTTCATCGAGCCAACCGCGATCTTGCCTTCGAGCAGCCCCAGTATCGCGAGGTCTTCGAGGATGTCGGGGGTGCCGAGGACCCCGTCGACGCCCGGACGGGAGAGTGCGACCGCGAGCCTCTTGAGCAGGTCGTAGCGGCTGGCCATCGCCATCGCCTCGCCGCGCACGCCGAACGCGCCGCGCGCCGTGTGGTCTGCGGCAAGGATGAACAGGCGTCGATCACCCACCATGAGCGGGCGCCGGCGACGAGCGGCGAAGATCGCGGCGATCGACTCGGGTTCGGACGATCTCACATGGCGAAGACGATCGAAGTCTTCCTCACCCAACAACCCGGAGGGCGTTGCGATGGAGTCAGGCAGTGACACTGTCGGTTCCTTTCAGCATGTCTTCCACCTCGCGGGTCGACGGCATGGCGGTGGAGCATTCGAGGCGAGAGGCGACGATGGCCCCCGCGACGTTCGCAAATCTGATCGTGCGTTCGAGCGGCCAGCCTGCGAGCAGCCCAAAGCAGAGGGCGCCGCCGAAGCCATCGCCCGCGCCGAGGCCGTTGACGACGTCGATCGAGTACGCCTCCACCTCGACCGTCTCGTCCCGGGTCTTCGCCAGCACACCGCGCGGACCCCGCTTGACCACCGCGAGCTCCACGCCGCGGTCGAGCAGGGCATCGGCGGCGCGATGCGGATCGGTCTCCCCCACCGCGATCTCGCATTCCTCGCGGTTGCCGACCGCGACGGTGATCTTCTCCAACGCGCGGGACACCTCGTCGCGCGCTCGGTCGGCGGAGCGCCAGAACATCTGCCGGTAGTCGAGGTCAAGGATGGTCAGAGGTACACGCTCCCTCGCATCCCACGCGGCGTGGTGGGCCGCGCGACTGGGTTCTTCCGAGAGCCCTGTCACCGTGGCCCAGAAGATGCGCGCGCTGCGAATGGCGTCCAGATCGAGCTCCTCGGCACGGATCATGAGATCGGGCGCGATCGGCGAGCGGTAGAAGTAGAGCGGGAAGTTGTCCGGCGGGAATATCTCGCAGAAGGCGACGGGCGTATTCAGCCCGTCCACCGCGCTGACGAAGACGTCGTCGACGCCCAGACGGCGCAGTTCCTGATGGACGTAACGGCCGAACGGATCATTGCCGGTCCGAGTTATCACCGCAGTGCGATGACCATGCCGTGCCGCTGCGATAGCGACGTTCGTCGCGCTTCCACCGAGATACTTTCCGAAAGTCGTGACGTCCTCGAGTCCCACTCCACTTTGCAGCGGGTATATGTCGACACCGACTCGGCCGATCGTGATCACATCGAACGGCGCGACGGCGATTTCGGCGGTCATCTGCGACAACACCTTTCTTGATGGATCATGACTCACACCATACACGAAACCCAGATGTTTGTCAGGACATGTTGACAACTCGACATCCATGCTACAACGGGAGGCGAAACCATATGGTATTGGGCTACCGAGCCCCGCAGCGACATCAACTGTGCGTATGTGGTCAGCAACGCCGCGCGGCTCGATGGACAAGCACTGCACCAATGCTTGAGGAAACATAACAGCGACAGCACCATCTGATTAGCTAAAACCAATCTTTGTATTTAAGTATTGACATATGAATGAGTATCTGAGAGGTTATGGAAATCGAGCACGTTCCCCGGCGCTCTGCTCATGACTCCAATGAAGGAAATCCATTGCTATCTCGATCACAGGCCGCGTACATCGGCGATGCGCGTCCCCGAAGCAGCACGGCGGAGGTGACGGAATGACCGGCATCAGATTTGAGAACGTGTGGAAGGTTTATAGTTCTGAGAACGCGGCCGTGACCGACCTCAATCTCGAAATCCCCGAGGGCGAGTTCCTCGTGCTGGTCGGACCTTCAGGATGCGGCAAGACCACCTCTCTCCGCATGCTCGCGGGCCTCGAGCGACCTTCGCACGGACGCATCTTCATCGGTGACAAAGACGTCACGGACGTGCCGCCGGGCCGCAGGGACGTGTCGATGGTCTTTCAGAGCTATGCGCTGTACCCGAACATGAACGTCCGGCGAAACCTGGCATTCGGGCCGAAGGTCCGCAAAGAGCCCAAGTCGGAGATCGACAAGCGAGTGCAGGAAGTCGCTGCTGTCCTGGGCATCGATGGGCTGCTCGATCGTCGGCCGGGAGCGCTGTCCGGCGGACAGCGGCAGAGAGTCGCTCTCGGGCGAGCCATGATCCGCAACCCTCGGCTGTTCCTGATGGACGAGCCGTTGTCGAATCTCGATGCCGCCCTCCGCGTGCAGATGCGTGCCGAACTGATCCGGCTTCACAAGAAGCTGGACATGACGACCACGGTCTACGTGACCCACGACCAGGTCGAGGCGCTCACCATGGGTGACCGCGTCGCTGTGCTCAAAGACGGCAGGCTGCTGCAGGTCGACACGCCGACCGCTCTCTACGTCAACCCCGAGAGCGCATTCGTCGGCGGTTTCATCGGATCCCCCCACATGAATCTCGTAGATGGCCTTCTCGAGATCGTGGAGGGCCGCCCGCGTGTGGCCATGCTCGGACAGAGCTTCCCGCTTACCGAACCCCAGGCTGCCGCTCTCCTGTCGCGCACCCCCGGCCCTGTGCTGGTTGGCATCCGGCCCCGAGACCTGCGGCAGTCCGTTCGGGGCGAAGGCCGTAGCGGAACCATGCGGATGACGGGAGTCGTTGACGTCACCGAGAACACCGGCACCGAGAAGTACGCGTCCGTGCAGGTACAGGACCGGTCCTTGATGTCGACCCTCCTCCAGTATTCCTCGGCTGCCAGCGGGCAGCGCATCGACGTCGAGTTCGACGTGGAGGACATCTACCTTTTCGACAAAGCAACCGAAGCAACACTGATGAACCGAACGGCAGTCGTCGCCGCGCACCAACCCACACACAATCCGGCAGAGGTCGTCAACATGTTCCGAGAAAGGTTCAGCTCATGAAATGGAAGAATCCGAAGCGCACGCTCCTGGCTGGAATCGCGCTGGGCACTGCCCTGTTGGTCAGCGCCTGTTCCGGAGCCGGCGGATCGGCCTCGAACGGCTCCGCGGCAAATACGACCCGGCCGACCGGCTCATTCACCTTGAAGGTCGCCTACGGGTCGGACTATGTGTTCGACACTGGCGACCTGGCGACAAAATGGTGGCAACAGGTCGCAGATGACTACAAGAAGAAGTACCCCAAAGCGACCATTGAGTGGGTGCCGATCCCGGGCAGCTACAACGACATCGTCAACAAGCTGAGTCTGATGTACAAGAGCCCCTCGACCGCGCCGGACGTAGCCGAGATCCCCTCGGGCGGAATCGGCCTCTGGGCAACCTCCAACTACCTGCTTCCGCTGAACGGCTACTTGGGGTCGACTGACTGGTGGTCAAAAATTCCTCCGGTCGTGCAGTCCGAGGGAACGTTCAGCGGCAAGACGTACGCTGTCAACCACGGAGAGAACGACACCGCGCTCCTCTACAACAAGGACATGTTCAAAAAGGCCGGCATTCCCGTCCCGTGGGTCCCCAAGACCTGGAACGACATCCTCGACGCCGCCCAGAAAATCAGTTCGGCACTCCCCGGCGTCACCCCGCTGTGGCTGAACGCGGGAGTCAACTCCGGAGCCAACGGACTTCTCCAGGGCATCAACAACTTCATCGTCGGCACCAAGTCTCCTACGATCCAGGACAATTCGAACAACAAGTTCGTCGTCGACTCGCCAGGCATCCGCGACGCTCTCACCTTCTACAAGAAGGCGTTCTCAAGTGGGGTGACTCCCCCAGTGTCCCAGCTGTTCAGCCCCAACGCAGTCACGACGCCACTCACACAATTCCGTGACGGCAAGTTGGCCATTGCCGTCGGCTCCAACTACTACGGCGGAAACTGGACCGACTTCATCAATGCGCCGGCCTGGCCCGAAGCCTCCACGGTGATCGGAGAAGCGATCCTGCCGACCAACTACGACCCGACCAAAGCTGCCAGCACTCTTGGCGGCTGGGACCTGGCGGTTTCGGCGAAGGCTAAGCAACCTCAGGCGGCATTCGATTTCGTGAACGTGGCCATGAGCGAAAAGAACCTGATCGACGCGGCGAACTGGGCCGGCTGGGTACCACCGGTCAAGGACTACTGGACATCGCCCAGATATACCGATTTCGCTCCGCCGTACAACGAGTTCTTCGCGAAGATCCTGCCGTCGGCAACACTGACACCGACAAGCTCGGACTACTCCGTGTGGGTGCAAGGCATGGGCCAAGCGACCGGAACGATAGCCCAAGATCCGTCGACAACGGTCGACCAGGCTGTCGCCATTCTCAAGAACTACGTTTCGCAACAGCTCGGGCCCGACCGTGTCGAGACGAAATAGCCAGGCTGTTGCATCGCTTCTGGGTCGATCCTCGGTTGGGAGAGTGTGAGACATGTCAATGATCTCGGAGATCCCGTCGCTGAGCGATCGACCCGGAAGCGACCAGCCGGTCGACGATGTCTCGACCGTGTGGGCGACACGCAGGGACCGGGAGCCTTTCCAGTGGAGCAGTCTTCTGCTGCTGGTTCCCGCCCTGCTGTTGTTGGGCGTCTTCTTCCTTGTTCCCGCGATCTATTCCTTCTTCCTCGGGTTCACAGATCAGCGCCTGATCGGTCCGCAGTCGATCAATTGGAGTTTCACCGGTCTGGCCAACGTGCAGCGACTGATGCAGGATCAGACCTTCCTGAAGTCGCTGATCCTGACCGTGCTGTTCGTCGTCGGTTCCGTCGTCGGCACCATCGTCGTCGGGCTCTGCCTTGCGATATTGCTCCAACGCGCGAATTCGTTCTTGCGAATCGTGGTAGGTGGCATCGCCATCGTGGCGTGGATGATGCCGCCTATCACGGCCGGCCTCACGTGGTACGCATCGTCGGCGGCGGGCGGCACTTTCGGCCAGTTGCTGGGTCTGACCCATTCGGACTTCCTGAACAGCCAGCCGTTGCTCATCGTGACTCTAGCCAATATCTGGTCGCAATCCGGCTTCGCGATGCTCGTGCTCGGCGCCGCACTTCGCAACGTCTCCGGCGAGGTATTGGAAGCTGCCGACATCGAAGGAGCCTCGCGGTGGCAGCGGTTCCGTCTGGTAACACTTCCACTGCTAGTGCCCACGATCGTGACTACTGTCCTATTGATCACGCTGATATCGCTCGCGAACTTCGCGTTGATCTACATCATGACCCAGGGTGGCCCCGGCGACCAGACGAACATTCTGCCGCTGTACTCATACCAACAGGCATTCTCCTTTTACAACATCGGCTATGGAGCCCTCGTCGGAAACGTGATGGTTCTGCTGTGCGCACTACTCGGCATCTTCTACGTGCGCGGCAACAGAACCAAGAAGAGGTGAACATGATCAAACCACCACCGAACAACGAGAAGAGCTTCAACAGGCGCGATCGCCCCATGGCCAACATATTGCTGATCATCTTCGGCGTGCTGTTCCTGCTCCCCATGCTTTGGCTGCTCCTTGGGTCTATCGACTCCAACGCGAGCTTGAGCGTCGACTTCTCCTCCCCCACCCTGGCTCATTTCGCGGCGGCGGCGTCGTCGTCGAACCTTCTCGCTCTCCTCAACAGCGTCATCCTGGCCCTAGTGTCTACACTCATTGCGACAGCAGTGGCCGCCATGGCCGCATACACGCTTTCACGTAGGAACATTCCCTGGAAAGGACCCCTGCTCCTCGTCATCCTGTTCTTGTCTGGCGTGCCGCTTGCCATCCTCATCATTCCCGTTTATGAGATGTTCTCGACCGTCGGATGGCTTTCAATACTTCCGTGTGCCTTGTTTCTCGCGGTCACGTCGCTGCCGTTTGAGATCTATCTGATCAAGAATTTCATCGACTCGGTGCCCAACGATCTCGAAGAGGCCGCGCGGATGGAGAAAGCGAACACGATACAGATCCTGCTGAGAGTGGTCGGTCCTCTGTCGCTTCCCGGCATCGCATCCGCCGCGATATTCGGGTTCGTCAACGCGTGGGGTGCGTTTCTGATCCCGCTCGTGCTGATCTCGTCTCCTCAAGAACAGCCTGGCTCGGTGGCAATTTTCGGATTCATCGGCTCAGCCAATGTTCGCTATGGAGACATCGCCGCCTATTCGCTGCTATATGCGGTACCAGTCTTCGTGCTGTACGCACTTTCATCGCGTCTCTTCCGAGGCGGATTCGTACTGGGCGGCGCGGTCAAGGGCTAGCGGGCTATTTCCCGACGCCAGTCGTCAGGCCGCCGATCAGATGGCGACGCGCACCACCACCGTACTCACACCCCACGACGTCCATCGGGCTACGAAGCGGCGGTCGGACGTCGCAACGACGGGCCGGCTTCGCTTGCTCCTTCGCGTGCGTTGATCCCGCCATCATGACTCGCGGCACCCCCTAGCGAGCCGTCGATTGTCGACATCGCCGTGCTTTCGCACGGGCTTTCTGGCTGGAGGTGCAGTATTCGAACTGGGGCGAATAGACCCGTCTTATGCGTGCTCAGTGAAGACTTCGGCAGCGATTCCGTATCCTTCGAATGCACGCGCGACGCCGGCATAGGCGGCGATCTGGATGAAGGCTTCGACGATCTCTGACAATAGTCGTGAGTCTTTGATTCTCTAACCTCAGCACCAAACACTTGCACGGCGATGGCGCGTCGATTCGATCTCCAATTTGGGTGGCCAGCGGATACGCCAGAGTGACCCTGGGGGGAGACCCACCGTTCGTAGAGACGAAAGTGCCGAATGACTACTACAAGGAAGGAGTCTGACTCGCTGGGTTCCATGGAGCGTGGATAGCTGCGGTGGCGATGTCCGACTCGCGTCGCAACGATCACCGCAGTGGGGGCGCCAGGGGGTCAGCCTCGGGTGAATGGGTAGTTGCCGGCCTCGAGGTCGTCACGGAGGCTCGGATGGGTGGGGTCCCAGCCGAAATGCTCTCTCGTCCACGTGCTCGAGGAGGGCTGGTCGATCGAGAATATGGTGGCCAGGGGCCCGAAGTTTTCAGCGGGAACCTGCTCGGTCGGAATTCCGAGCCGGCGGCCGATCTCCTCGGCGAGGCTCAGCATGGTGTCGCCCTCATCGGCGACGGCGTGGACCACAGTTCCGCCATCCGCCTGCTCGAGCGCGAGCCGAAACAGTCGGGCTGCGTCGCGGCGGTGCACCGCTGGCCAGCGCTGGCTTCCATCGCCGACATAGCCCGACACCCCGGTGCGCAGGGCTGAAGCAATGAGCAACCCAGCGAATCCGTAGGCCACGCCACGCTCATGCACCGAGCGAGGCAGGCGCACGGCCGCCGAACGAACACCCTTGGCTGCGAGGTCGAGAACAGCCAGGGTGTTGCGGCCGCGGCCACCGACAGGACCCTCAATCGACGTCGGATCTTGTTCCGTCGATGGGCGACCGGCCGCGCTGGGTGTGCCAGAGGCGATCACGAATGGCTTGCCCGTGCCGATGAGCGCCGCACCGAGCGTCTGCATCGCAAGACCCTCCTCGGCCATGCCCGCGGCCAGGTTGCTGAAGTCGTTACTGAAGGCGAGGCTGATCACCCCGTCACATTGTTCGGCACTGGCGGTCAGTACGTCGAGATCGCCGAGGTCGCCGCGAACTGCGGTGCCCCCCGCGGCGGTGACGATCCGCGCCGAAGCTTCTGAGCGGGCGAGGCCGAGAACTTCGTGGCCCGCAGTAATGAGCTCGGGGACGACGACCGAGCCGATGCTGCCCGATGCTCCTGTGACGAAAACGCGCATGATGAAACTCCCTAGTGATGCGACTGTGGTCCCATCACCATAGCACTTTGACGGGATAAAGGTCGCATCAGTAGAGTGGAGCCATGCCTCGTTGGGATCCGGATGCGCGCGAGCGTCTTGTCGTCTCCGCCTTGCACCTGTTCACTGAGCAGGGCTACGACAACACGACTGTGGCCGAGATTGCCGATCGCGCCAGCCTGACCAAGAGCACATTCTTTCGGCATTTCACCGATAAGCGTGAGGTGCTGGCTGCAGGCCAGGAAACCCTCTCACGGCTCCTCGCAGAAGGCATCACGCGAGCCCCCATGGATGCGACGCCCCTGGGCGCGGTTGCTGCTGGACTCCAGAATGCGGCCGACGCAATGACCCCGTTCAATCGCGAGCTCGGTCCTCGACTGGCGGCCATCATCGCGACCAGTACTGAACTGCAGGAACGGGACGTACTCAAGCGGGTGGGCATGGCCGCAGCCATGACGAATGCGTTGCGGAGCCGCGGACTCGATGAGCCGACGGCCATCACCGCCGCGGAACTCGGAGTACTGGCCTTCAAGGAATCGTTCGCCGCGTGGATTGCCCAGGACAATGTGCGCGACCTTGACGAATTGGCACGCGAATCTCTTGACCGCCTACGCCTTGCAATCACCCAACTCGGCTGACGCCGAAACGACGAAACCCCCGCCCGTAAGCCGGACCCCTTACGGGCACTCCCCTGTCATTTCGGGCCTGGCCCTCGCTGGCAAGACTCGATGTTGCGTTTACCCTGCGCGATATTAAGCCCGATGAGCGTGCGTCAAACGCGACAGTTCTCGCCAAAACACGCCACTCAGCGAAGCGCAGATTGATCAAGCTGTAAGGCTTTACAAATCGGGACTCTCGCTCTCGAACGTCGGTCGAACATTAGGCGCTAGTGCTTGAACAATCCAACTCACGCTTCGCGGACGCGGTATTGCACTGAGGGACCCGCAGGGGCGAAGGCCGTCCGCGGGTTGACCGGCGGAAGACACCGTCGTCCTTCAAGTCGATCTGCACGACATGGCGCGTGCTCAGAACGACGACGACCCAGCGATGACCGTTGCGGACGGGCTTGTCGAAGCTTTAGCTGCCATACCTCAGGCTCAGCAAGGAACTTCGAAGCTAGCCGCCGCGCAAACGCAGCCTCCAAAATCAGCAGATCGGCCATGGCTGAGCTCAGGGGCCACCTATAGTCTCGTCGACTTGGGTGACAATGGCCCGTGTGCGCACTTGGCGCACGCACCACGTCTCCAGGCTCACGGATGGTTGAACCAATGGGACCCATTGCCAATCGGGCAGGAGGCGGCGCGCGCTAGTACTTGTCATCACTGCCAGGTCGGCGTCTGAGGCGTCGGCACAGGCAGCAGCGTGCTCGATGTAGCTTGCGAATTGCCAGTGTGGGTTTGCACCGGTTTCGTGGGCCGCGGCGACGAGGCGGTCATGACCGATCGGAAGCTGGTTCCTGGCGTGGACAAGGACTCTGAGCCCATCAAGCTCTTTCATTGGCCATTCATCACCCGGAAAGCTCCTTCCGGGTCTGAGCGCAACTCCGAACTCTTCTTCCCTCACCTTCCGGCTGGCCAAGCCTGCCGGTGGGGATTGATGAACGAGAGCAATGTCCAGCCTTCCCTCGCGAAGCAAGCGCAGCTGGGAGGTGCTGTCCGCATCCGTGAAGCTGATCCTTGCGAGCGGCACTTCTGTCTTGATCACATCGAGCAAGCGAGCCACCCAGTCACCGGGCATGCCCGGGGCCAGGCCCACTTCTACGGTCTCTGTGACGGGTTTGGCGAGTGCGGCGACTTCGACTGCGCTGCCCACGAGCTCAAGGATCGCCAGCGCATGCCGATACATCGCGACACCGGCAGCGGTGACCTTCATGCCGCTGGGGACGCGGTCGAAAAGGCTGGTGCCGAGTTCGCGTTCGAACTGGCTGATCTGCCGGGTGAGCGCCGGCTGGGAGATCATCAGTTCTTCCGCCGCCCGCGTGAGAGAACCCTGGCGGAAGACTGCGGAGAAATACTCCAACTGACGGATTTCCACCTGTTCACCTTTCGCTCCAGAGGACGAAGCGCGACGTTCGCCTCATGCCTTCGGCGCATATGGGGGTGAACAAAACGGCATTGGATTTGCCGTCGGACGCGGCGTTCAATTGTGCTCATAACCACAGTAATGGGCGAGTACCGGGAAGCTAACCCCGGCCTGGCCCTCATAGAAGCTATTCGTCTAAGGAATACGGTCAATGATGACTCAGAACTTTTCCGCCCCGCAGCGAGGTTACCGATGGATCATTCTCGTGCTCTGCTGGGCCGCCTTCACAATGACCTCCGTCGACCGCGCCACCTGGGGCCCAGCGGCGGGAGCGGTCGGGAAGGACCTCGGGGTCGCCATTGCCGGCCTAGGGCTGTTCGCCACGACCTACTACGTCGGTTATGTACTTTCAACTGCCGTCGGCGGTTTTCTCGCAGACTGGTTCGGGCCGCGACTGGTCGTCGGGACAAGCATCTTTCTCGCGGGCGGTTTCATGCTTCTGTTCGGCGAGACCACATCCCAGCCGGTCGGACTGCTGCTGCAGGGTGTTGTCGGCTTGTGCGCCGGGGCAGAGGTCGGTGGTGGTGTGAAGCTGATCACCGGCTGGTTCGTGCCGGAGCGCAGAGGCTTCGCGATGGGCGTCTTCTTGACTGCGACATCTCTCGGGCTCGTGATCGCGAACGCCATCGTGCCCAGCCTGATCCAGACGACGAGCTGGCGCACCTCGTATCACCTGTTCGGGATTGCTTCGATGCTCACGGGCGTCTTGTGCCTGTTGTTCCTGCGCAGTGGGCCGTTGTCCTCGAGCAGCGAAGCGAGCCACGGCCGTTCTCTACCGAACATTCGACCCCTTTTGCGCAATCGCAACCTGCTCATGCTGGCCCTGGCCGGATTCGGCGCTCTCTGGGGAACGTACGGCTTCATCACCTGGGCAAACCTGCTCATGGTCAAGGGCGTTGGAGTCGGCGCTGTGCAAGCCGGCCTTGTCCTCGTCGTATTCGGGTCCGTTGCAATCTTCTCGAAACCACTGGTTGGCATACTCGCAGACCGACTGGGCCTCTCACGCCGGGTGCTGACCCTCGCCATACTCATCGTCTTTGGCGTAGCTCTCATCGGGTTCAGCTTCGCCACCAGCTTCACTCAACTCATCTGGATTGCCCCGGTCTTGGGTATTGCGGCCTATGTTTACAGCCCGTTGATGATGGCCATGATCCCCTCGTTTTCGGGCGAGGGTCTGGCCGGCTCCGCCGCCGGAGGAGTGAATGCGTTCTGGCAGCTCGGGAGCGCGATCGTGCCCACGGTGGTCGGCATGGTCTTCGGGGCCACCACGTCGTTCCAGGCGGCGTTCCTCACCCTCGCCGCCGGCCCCCTCCTGGCAATCATCCCGATGCTGGCGATCGGCCGACCTCACGGCGAACCCGCCGCCACCCATTTTCACCTTGCAATTCATCACACCAGACGGAAGGCAGTTGCCAAGTGAACGATCGCATGAACAACCAATTTGACGTCATCGTCGCCGGCGGCGGCTCCGCCGGCGTAGCCGCCGCCATCGGTGCCAGCCGCGCCGGAGCCCGAACTCTCCTCCTCGAACGGGGTCCGTGCCTGGGCGGCGCCGCAACGCTGCGCAACGTCGTGACATACTGCGGGCTCTACACCCGAGATGACGAACGCCAGGTGGTGTTCGGGGTCGCCGACGAACTCCTCACCCGGCTCAAGAAGGCTGGCGCAGTAAGCGAGCCGCATAAATTCAATGCTGTGACAGTTGTATTCGATCCGGAAAGCGTCAAGTTCCATCTCGACCAGATGTGCCAGGATGCAGGCGTCGAGGTGCGCCTACATAGCTTGGTAGTGAGCGCATCCGTCGTTGACGACCATGTCGAGGCCGTGCAGGTCGCCGACCATGAAGGCCTCCACTGGATGCACGCGGATGTCTTCATCGATACCAGCGGTGACGCGGACCTCGCCAAGCACGGCGGAGCCGAAGTGCGATACGGCCATGACGGGCGGGTTCAAAACGGAAGTCTAGGTGTGAGGTTCGGAGGACTCGCCGTCGACGCGGTCGTTGATCGGAACACTTTCTCCGCAGCGATCCGGGAGGCTAAAAACCTGGGCATCGAACACTTGAACGCCGAGACCGGTCTCGTTTCCCGCATGCCGATATCAGGGAACCTCATCACTTATGTCGTCGACGAAGGCTATGACGCCCGCAGCGCCGTCGAAACGAGCCACGCAGAAGCCAGCGGCCGCGCCCAAGCCCAGTCGTATCTGGCGGCGCTTCGGCTCATCCCTGGGTGCGAGAAGGCTTACATCGTCACAACGGGCCCGGAACTCGGAACGCGCGAGTCCCGCCACATCGTCGCTCCCCGCCGGCTAACCGAAGACGAAGTGTTGCACCCGCGGCAGCCCGGCGACGATACGGTGGCCATCGGAGCCTGGCCAATGGAGTATCACCCAGGACCGGGGATCCCCTCCGAGTGGAAGTTCATCGGCGACCCGGGCTACTACGGAATCCCTCTTGACACGCTCCGAAGCATCAACCGGCGCAACCTGTTCGCCGGCGGCCGAACCGTCGACGGAGACCGCGGGGCAGGAGCCTCGCTGCGGGTCATGGGTACCGCCTTCGCCACCGGACAAGCCGCCGGTGTCGCCGCAGCCTTCCACTCCCGCGACGGCGTTGCAGATAGTGGAAAGGTGCGGGCGGAACTTCGTCGCCAGAATGTGTGGCTGCCCGTGACCGAACAGGTGCTGGCCGCCTGACCGACGATCGAGGGGTCCCACCCCACTCAAACTCGATGGCGCGGCGCGAGGCGCAGCCACTTTAAATGTAAGTCCCTTGCTGGAGGAAACACCATGACAACCGTCTCAGACACTATCGTCGATATCCTCGGAGACGCGGGGGTGAAGCGAGTCTACGGGCTGCCTGGCGACTCGCTGAACGGGTTCACCGATGCCCTGCGGCGCGACGGGGCCGTGACGTGGCAACACGTGCGCCACGAGGAGGCGGCCGCTTTCGCCGCCGCGGCCGAAGCCGCTCTCACGGGAGGGCTGGCGGTGTGCGCGGGAAGCTGCGGCCCTGGAAACCTGCATCTCATCAACGGCCTCTTCGATGCGAACCGCAGTCGGGTGCCGGTTCTCGCGATCGCTGCGCAAATCCCCGGCCCCGAAGTCGGCAGCACCTACTTTCAGGAGACACATCCGCAGGAGCTGTTCCGCGAGTGCAGCGTGTACATCGAGCTAGCAAGCATCCCGGAACAGCTGCCACGTGTGCTCGAGATCGCGATGCGCACGGCGATTGAACGCCGCGGGGTCGCTGTCGTGGTTATCCCAGGCGAGGTCTTCCTCGCGGAGAGCGTCGGCCGGCGCAAATCGGCCCCGATCACCTTCTCGCCGCGCGTCACCCGCCCGGCCTCCTCCGAGCTGCGGGCCGCCGCCGACCTCCTCAACTCCGCGCGCAAGGTCACTATCCTTGGCGGCGCCGGCGTGGAAGGCGCGCACGATCAGCTGGTCGCAGTCGCCGAAAAGTTGAAGGCCCCAGTGGTACACGCGATGCGCGGCAAGGAGTTCATCGAGTACGACAATCCCTACGACGTTGGGATGACCGGACTGCTCGGTTTCTCCTCCGGATACCGAGCGATCGAGAGTTGCGACGCCCTACTGATGCTCGGCACCGATTTTCCGTATCAGCAGTTCTATCCCTCGACGGCCAAGATCATCCAGGTTGACATCCGCGGCGAGCAGCTGGGGCGTCGCGCCCCGATCGACCTCGGCCTGGTCGGCAGCGTGAAAGACACGGTGGATGCCCTGCTGCCTCTTCTCAAGGACCGGACTGAGACCAAGCACCTCGACTCATCGACGGCGCACTACGCGAAGGCGCGCAAGAGCCTCGACAACCTGGCCGTGAACGACCGGAACCGTGCGCCCATCCACCCACAGTACCTTGCCCGGCTAGTCAACGAACTGGCCTCGGATGACGCCGTCTTCATCCCCGATGTCGGTTCGCCGGTCGTCTGGGCCTCGCGCTATCTCGCGATGAACGGCGCCCGCCGTTTGATTGGCTCGTTTGCGCACGGCACAATGGCGAATGCGCTGCCGCACGCGATCGGCGCGCAGTCCGCTTTCCCCTACCGTCAGGTGGTGGCCCTCTCCGGTGACGGCGGGCTCGCCATGCTGCTTGGCGAGCTGCTGACGCTTCGCCAGAACAAGCTGCCGGTAAAGATCGTGGTATTCAATAACGCGTCGCTGAACTTCGTCGAACTCGAGATGAAGGCAGCCGGCTTCGTGACCTTCGGCACCGGTCTCGACAACCCGAACTTCGCCGACGTGGCGAATGCGGTCGGACTGTTCGGGCAGCGCGTTGAGAAGCCGGACGACCTCGAGGGTGCGCTTCGCGCGGCCTTCGAACACGATGGACCAGCGCTCGTTGACGTTGTGACCGCCCGACAGGAACTATCGATCCCCCCAACGATCACGGCCGAGCAGGTGAAGGGCTTCACCCTCTACGCACTGCGGACGATCATGTCCGGTCGCGGTGACGAGCTCGTCGATCTCGCAGACACGAACGTGTTCCGGCGGTTGTTCGACTAAGCGTGGTCGGGTAGCCTCCGTGACCTCGTGGCGCGGCAAAATCCGTGGAGGGAAATGACGGTTCAGAACGAATTGCGTTCTCTCTTCGCACTCCGTCCAACCCCGGGGCGACTGCTGATCGCCGCCGAGGCGGCCATCTCCATTGGGCTGCCGCTCACATTATTCACCCTCATCGGCCAGCCACAGCTCGGACTTCTCGCCCTGCCCGGAGCGTTTTCGGTGATGTATCTGGCCGGACGGAATCAGTTGTCGCGGATGGCGCTGTTTCCCCTCATCGCTCTTGGCTTTGTTGCATCTTCGGCGATCGGTGTTTGCGCCTCGCAGAATCTCGTCGCGAGCCTCATTGCGTTGTTTCTTGTTGCCGCAGTCTCGGCCACGCTCTGTTTCGGCTTCGATGCCGGGCCGCCAGGCGCCCTCTTCTTCGTGCTCGCCGCCGGAGCATCGAATCACCTCGCGGCACCTGGCGCTTCGCAAGGCGCCTCCACCCCCGGCGGCCTCGTTGTAGGGATGGTCACCGTCGGCTGCCTCCTCGCCTACGGCGTCGTGTCCTTGCCGCTCCTCGTTCCGGCCGTGCAGCGCCGCGCAGCCAGAAACCGCGGCGATCGAAAGCCTGCCACCTTTCACCTTGACCCGATTTCGCGGCTCATCGTATTTCGACTGATAATTGCGTCCGCGATCGCCGTTGTCGTGTCCGCTCCGCTCGGTGTGCATCGCGTGTACTGGGTGCTCATGACCGTCATCGCGATCCTGCAAAACGGCCACCGCATCCGCCTGACGGCGCGGCGAGGAATTCATCGCGTGGGTGGCACACTCGTCGGGGTCGGACTGTTCGCTCTAATCGCCGCGTGGAGTCCAACGGGACTTTGGCTTGCAGCGCTCCTCGCCGCGCTGAACTTCGTCGCAGAGCTTGTCATCCTGCGCAACTACGGACTCGGACTCGTCCTGATCACCCCGCTCGCGTTGACCATCGCGGCGCAGGGCCACTCGGCACCACCCCCCCAGCATCATCGGGGATCGGGTCATCGACACACTTCTCGGCGGCGGAGTTGCACTAGTTGTGTTGATACTGTCAATCGTGCTTCAACAGTTCAGGCCGCGGTCAAGCATCCCACGATAGCGGGCGGAGTTACGCTGGACCGGAGAATCTTCGCGAGGGACTCCACCCTCGCTTTCTCGAACGCTGCTTCGTCGTGTTGAGTTCATGGTGGTGCCTGCCGATCCTGGTCCTCCGCCTTGGACGGAATCATGGCCGCTGCGGTGTAACGGTCGGCGAGTTCGCGCAAGAGGGTCCGGAGCTCTGGCGGGTCGAGCACCTCGAATGCCACGTCGATGTTCGTGAGGTAGCGAACAAGGTCCCGCAGGGAGTCGCTACCCGTCTCCAGAACGCAGCTATGTTCGTCGATCGGATGCAGTAGCCCGGCCTCCGCCGGAATAATGTCGGCGATGGCCTCTGCCGAGGCGTGGAGGCGAATGCGTGCCTGATGTGTCCATGCCAGCGAGCCGACCCCTTGCATGACGTGGGTCGCGGTGTCCTCGGGCAGTTCGCGCGGCGTAAACTTTGGCCCGGTCGGCCAGGGGGTGGTGATCCTGTCGGCTCGGAATGTGCGCCAGTCCTGACGATCGCGGTCCCAGGCGAGCAGATACCAGCGGCGGCCGGTGTAAACGAGCCGGTGGGGCTCGACACGCCGTCTGCTGGCAGCACCATCACGCCCCTGGTAATCGAAGCGCAGCTGCTGCTGGTCGCGGCACGCTACGGCGATCAGGGTGAGTGTCTCGGCGTCAACGGTGGGCCCGCGGCCGGTCGCCGAGACAGTTGCTCGCCGAAGGGCATCGACACGGTGACGGAGCCGTACAGGGAGGGTCTGCTCAAGCTTGGTCATCGCCCGCAGCGACGTTTCCTCGATCCCCGTGACGGATCCGGATGCCGCGGCGGCCAGTCCGACCGCCACGGCGACGGCCTCGTCGTCGTCAAGAAGCAGCGGGGGCAGCGCCAAGCCGGGCGCGAGACGGTACCCACCAGTGATGCCGGTGCGGGAGTGCACCTCGTACCCGAGGATGCGCAGCCGTTCGACGTCGTTGCGGACGGTCCTGGTGGTGACCTCCAGACGACCGGCGAGGTCGGCACCGGACCAGTCCCGCTGCCCCTGCAGGAGCGACAGCAGCCGAAGCAAACGAACCGAGGTGTCCAACACATTGTGAAGTCTTACACGGATTGAGGAATCGCATGTTCCGCAACCTCCGATACCGTGATGAGAAGAAGCGACCAACGAAAATGAGGAAGAACCATGAGCTTGCGAGGATTCAGCACGATCAGCTTCTGGGCCAAGGATGTCGGGGCGGCCGCGGCGTGGTACGCGGAGTTCCTCGGCTTCGATCCCTATTTCGAGCGGTCGGGTCTCGACGGGAATCTGGCGTACGCCGAGTTCCGCATCGGTGACTACCAGAACGAGCTCGGCATCATTGATAGCCGATATCGTCCGCCGCGACCGTCGACCGATACAACGACGATCGAGCCCGGCGGCGCGGTAATGCATTGGCACGTTGATGATCTCGGCGGCACTGTCGAGCGGCTGATTTCGATGGGCGCCACGAAGTACCAACCCATAACGGTGCGCGGCGACTCGGGCTTCGTCACGGCCTCGGTCGTCGATCCGTTCGGCAACGTGCTGGGCGTCATGACCAACCCGCACTATCTCAAAGTGCTCGCGTCCGCGAAAGATGCATGAGCGTGGACGTGATCGATTTCTCCAATGCGGCCGGGTGGGAGTCCTGGCTGGCCACGAGGCACGAGCAGCGGACGGAGGCGTGGTTGCGGATCGGTAAGCAGCATTCGGAGTCGGCGCTGATCACGATTGCTGAGGCGCTCGACGTGGCCCTGTGCTTCGGTTGGATCGACGGTCAGCGTAAGGCCTGCGACGAGGTCTCCTTTCTCCAACGGTACTCACGCCGCACACCGAGAAGCTCGTGGTCCAAGGTCAACGTGGCGAAGGCCGAGGCACTGATGGCCGCAGGGCGCATGAGGCTGGCCGGGCTCAGGGAGGTCGAGGCCGCCACGGCAGACGGAAGGTGGGAGGCGGCCTACGAATCACAACGCACCGCCAGCGTCCCAATCGACCTCACGGCAGCGCTGGCCAGCAACGCGCTCGCGCACGCCAACTTCGAACGCCTCGGCCGATCCGATCGGTACGCCCTGATCCTGCCCCTACTGAAGACCCGCACACCGGCAACCCGCGCGAAGACCCTCGCCCGGACTGTCGCCCAGCTGGCCAGTCCGTAGCTAGCGGGAATCGCTAGCGCAGTAAACCCGATGGCGAAAAGTCCGGTCGTCGGCAGTGGTGGGGCGGATCCAGCCGTTCCCAGGCGAACTGGCGATCGACACCCCCGTGTTAGGCGGGTCTCGCTGGAGCGAAGGAACCAAATGGCACCGCGCCCACAGGGAAGGCATAGCCGATGCAAAGGTCGCGACTTTAGCCTTCCCGCATGAAATTCTCAGGGCTACTCAGGGGAGCGGCGTTTGCGGCAGGTGTGACAATCGTGCTCGGCTCTGTGCTGTCGGGAGAGACCGCCTGGCCGGCCG
>FSWR01000048.1_pt1 | contig 39742 bp, 42 predicted proteins | sample 1638041 | NCBI WGS metagenome assembly FSWR01 (sample SAMEA3914789, study PRJEB12502) | metagenome | biome: forest; material: soil | place: Canada | collected 2011-07-03 | depth 0.3 m | reverse complement strand
GATCGGGGACTCGATCATGGAAGGGCACGGCCTTGCTGCGTCGGAGGCGTGGCCCGCCCTGCTCGCACAGGAGTACGGTTGGCGACTCACCAACCTCGCCTGGATCGTGCCCGTCGAATACGCGCGCATGTTCGCGCAGGGACGCCCGAGTGTCGCTCGATAGCGCTGTAGCGCAGGTAATGGAAGATCCTTGGATTGTCTTCACAGCGATCGCCACTGGCAGGTCAGCGATCGCAAGGTCAGCGCGCTGACCGTCTTCGCCACCGCCCGATCACTAATATCGCTCCGCCCGCGAGCACTAGAGCGAGGGCGAGCGCAATCCCTCCACCCGCGATCGACCTCCCGGTCCTCGCCAGGGCATTCGCAGCCGGTGTCACCGGTGCCGATGAAGAGGCCGGTGTTACTTGAATCTGTACCGAGCCGGTCACCCCGGATGCGGGGTCCAAAGCGCTGATTGTGTGAGGTGAAGCATGAACGAATGTTACGGAGTTGCCGATATGACGAAATGCCAGAAGGTGATCTACCGCGATCGGATCGCGGCCCTTCTGGCGCTCTCCAAGGTCCGGCATCAGGACAAGTCGTATCGGGCGAAGGTCGAAGCGCGGGCGTATCACTGCGCCGACTGCAAGGGTTGGCACCTGACATCAAAGAAGCGCTGGCGCGCCGCCTAGTCAGTGCCCGCGAAGAAGCCACGGCGACCGCCCACGGCTGTTAGTAGGGCGTGCGTAGCCAGTCGTCACTAATCGTGCGGTCTGGGTTCTGCTCGTTCCACTTCGTCACACTGGCGTCATCGCACGGTCGAATGGCGTAGTCGTGGCATGCCCAGATCAGCTTTGTGTTCCAGGTGGTCTGTTGCTCCAGCTTGGAGACCCCTTGGGCAAGCGCGAACAAATAGAAGGATACGAATACGAGAGCCACCGTGAGCAACGAGATCCAAACGACCGCAAGTGCCTCTGCGACACCCAACGCTGGCCGGCGAGAGCCGACAACGCGTTGGGTCTGTGTTCGGATGCGTTTCATACTGCGCCGCATTACGGACAATGCGGGTTATTCAGTCAATAGCAATCTTCCAGCACACCCTGAAATGTCCGAGGCCGCTGCCACCATGAATGCATGACACAGGTCGCGTATATGGTCCGGGAAGACTGGGCCCACCACGGCACGACCATGGTTCGCCAGAGCGCCGTGATTCGGCGGTGGCTCGCAGAGTCGCCGTATCTCTTCGCGGTGACTGACGTGAAGAAGTTCAACCGCGACGGTCGAAGTGCCGACCTTGAAACCGCTGACTTCATCGCTCCCGATCCGACGTCGCGGAAGGTCTTCAACATCTCCGAGCTCGCCGGCCTCGCCCGCGATGGGAACTCGCAGCAGGGCCGTGGTTTCATCGCAGGGCACCGGGGTGGACGCTACCTCTGGCAGCTGCCTGCAAGCGACAAGCTCACGGTGGCATTGCGGGCAACCGGCGAACTGAACGCGCACGATGTCGAAGACGCGCTGCTGACGCTGTATATCGAGACTTGGGGTGACCGACCGTTCGCGAATCTGAGGGACGGGTACCGATTCGCGCTGGATGAGTCGCGTGAATTGTCGGCGCAGTGGCTTACCCCGTGACGCGGAAGCTGACGCTTGAGGAGCGAAGGGAGCAGTGGGCGAGCGACTTCGATGCGGCGGACCGCGGCGTCATGGCCATGCTTCACCGCCGCCAAGTTTTCAGAGGAATTGGTGACGTCCTCAACGCCTCTGCGGTGAAGCGACACCCGACCGTCGATAACTATCTCGTTGACACCTACGTTGCGGCAATCACCCTCGCGGTTCGGCGGGAGTCAGACCCCGACACCCGCACAACATCGCTCGCCCGTTGCTTGCAGCAGCTCATGGATTCGCCCAAACTCATCACCCGGGAAAGCTTCATCGTTAGATACCTAGAGAGTTTTCCTGAGACCGCAGAGGACGAAGCGTCCCGCGGTTTTCAACCATTCGCGCCTTTTGGCGGCGACGTGCTGGACCAGTCGATGCTTCGGGCCAACCTCGACGAGTTGCGGGACGCCGGCACGGCTGTTCGGAACTTTGCGAATCGGTTCATTGCTCATCGGGAGCGATTAGGCGACGCGGGCCCACCGACTCTGACATTCGAAGAGGTTGACCGCGCGGTGAACGCCATTGCAGCTGTCGCTCAGCGATTCTGGAGCCTCGCGCACCCGGGAACCATGCGGGCCCAGATGACACCCATCGTTGACCTCACTTACATCGCAATGTTCCAGCAGCCATGGGTGACGGATAACTTCACGCTCACGCAGCGTGCGGACGATCACGTCTGACCGCCTCAGGGAAACATAGCCTGCAGCTTTTTTAGGGCGACATCCGCTCGCGCCTTCGCGCCATTCCAGCGAGTCTGATGTTCAGTTTCGAGTCCGAACATCTCCACCATCCGGTCGACCACCAAGACGCAGCTCGCGCACAACATCCCGGCATATTCGGCGACGAGCTCGCGCGGAATGCGGAATTTCACATCGCCGAGGTTTGCTACTAAGAACATCCCGAGCGCCGCAGACTCCCCGTGCGCGACTCCTGACAGTTGGGAGTAGAACTGGCGGCTTTTTCCCGAATCAGCGCTGTCATCCAGAAGCTTGGTTGTCAACTTCGTGACTCCGACGTCCGGGCCCGTAATGAACGGCAGATTGAGCGATGCCAGGGACTTCTTCGCCGCCTGGACATGGGCCGTAACGTCAACCACAATGCCCATCTGGTTGGTGAAAGTGTTGTGCTTGCCCGCCGCGATCATCTCCGACGAAGTGAGAGAAATGTGCCGAGAAAGTAGTTCACCGGCGCCAGCGGAACTCAACAGGAAATGGGATTTCGCAAACGCTTCCAAAGCACCGCGGGTCAGAGTCGCGAGAGAGAAACTGAACCGCTTGCTGTTCACCGAATTCAAGAAGGCGCGCGTGTGCTCGGCGCCTGCTGCATTCGCGAAGATGAGCGAAACGTGGGCCGACCGAACGAGTGAGCTAGTGATTGGGAGTCCAGCGTTCACAACATCGTGGAGTTGCAGATCGCCAATGGACCCCACGGTCGGTAACCGGCCAACCGCCAGATTCGTTAGGTCGTCCGTGACCGCGGCGATTTCCTTCAGAAGCTCGCGGATGAGTTGCCGGTCCCGGGGCGCCACTAGTCCACCGCGGCTCGCGACTCCGAAACTTGCGTCTGCCGACATGGTCGTCCCCTCACCAGCCCTCGGCTGACATGTTCGTTTGCGCGTTGTCAATCTGCTTCTGGAAAGACGATACCGACCTTGTGAGCTGCGGCAAGTCATCCCACTCGATGACGGCCGCGACTCTGAGCTGCCCACGCTCCACGAAGGTCATCACCTCGGGCCTCACGGAATAGACAAGTTCGAGAGTGTCGAGGAAGACGCTCGACTCAGAGGCAGATGAAATCCAACTAATCACCGAGAGACGCCAAGAAGCGCCTGTGACTTACCCGGCCGACCGCAGATCAGCCGGAATGGTCAGCCACTTAGGCGGTTGCCGGTGATGAGGTGGTATCCGGTGAGCGCGGCGACCATCGAAAGTATGTTGCCCGTCTTGTCATGGACTGGGTACAACTTGCTCCACACGCCGGCCATGTTGATCAGAATCTCGCCTGCTGCATTCTGCTGATCCGGCGTGTAGCTGCCGCCAAGCTGCGTCGCGTAATCCAACGCAATTGCATTGCCGAAGTCGATCGTCTCGTCTCCGCTGTCTATTTTTTCGCGGAGATCCGCAAGGACATGGGCCATGGTCCGGGGTTCTGGTTGTGACACGGGACTCCTCGAGGCTGCGCGGACAATGTCCGACGATTCTGTTCGCTTTGCATGATGCGGGTACCGAGGACACCAGCAGCGTCCGGTGCGGATCATCGTTTCGAATATGGCAGCAATCTACCTCCGCCTGTGGACAACGTGAATGCCCGCAATGCTCGAAGTTCTACGTTTGTGGGCATGGAGCAGGAACTTGACTTCGCTGACGGCCCCCTTGCCGACGACGATCCCGAAGTTGTCGCCGGTATGACGCGATTGAAGGTGCTCCGTTAGCACGAGGCGGAAGTTCGAGATTTACCGCGCTAGCGTGCATCACGTCCGCGGCTTTCCTTCAGACTTGCTCGCCCTCTTACTGGCAACGTCCGGAATAGGTTTCGACGGAATAGCCGCGGAATCAGTCGCCTGTGCGGCGGGCGCGGACCTGGTAGGCGGTGCGAGAGGAACCGAATCGGTCATTGTGCCTCCTGTCAGTCCAGGTACGGCGCTACTGATGGGTGCCGACGAGTGATTGATCGAATCGCTCTCGTTCACCGAACGGGAAAACACCCGTGTCGTTGACTGGCGTCTATCGGCTGGGTACTGTGCGCGGCAGCCCGAACCACGGCATTACGGTGTTCTCGAACCGGGTCATGGCGCTGATCCGATCTCCGGAAAGCGTCAGAACGATGAGACCGACGGCGTGAGCGATGCCGTCGGGGGCGCGTAGGTAGGAGCCGAATGCAGGCTGCCCGTTGGCTCGCGTCGGGACGAGGTCGAACATCCTGCCCGAGCTGAAGATGCTGTTGCAGAATCGCACCGCCGCAGCCCGACCCTCGAATTCGAACGGAATCGGTGGCATCGAGATGAACACATCGTCTGTGAGGAGAGCGATGACGGCGTCGAGATCGGCGGCCTGGTACGCGCGAACGAACCTTGCCACGACAGTATTCTCGGCGGGCGAGTTGGCGGCTGGAGGCGGTTCGTGGCCGGCCGTTGACTGCTGTCGACGCTGCAGACTGGCGCGCGCGCGTTTGAGCGCGCTGTTGATCGAATCGACGGTCGAATCGAGCATTTCTGCGACCTCGTTCGCGTGGAATCCGAGGACATCGCGCAGGATGACCACGGCGAGCTGGCGAGGCGGCAGCACCTGCAGCGCGGTGACGAAGGCGAGCGAAATGGATTCGGCTTGCTCGTACCAGGCCTCTGGGCCGGGCCGCAGATCATTCGCCGCCTGGACTAGATCATCGGGCAGCGGTTGCAGCCACACGATCTCGCCGAGCCGCGTCGGTTCGGGCGGTTCAACGTTAGGCACGTTCCACTCCTTGGCTTGGCGTCGGCTGTCTGAGCGACGCGCGTTGAGGCATCGGTTGGTGGCGATCCGATATAGCCACGTGCGCAGCGACGCCCGTCCCTCGAACCCGGCGAGGCCTTGCCACGCGGTCAGCAGTGTGTCCTGGAGCGCATCCTCCGCATCCTGGAAGGATCCCAGCATCCGGTAGCAGTGCACCTGAAGCTCTCGGAGATACGGCTCGGTCAGTTCGCGAAACGCGTCGCCGTCTCCGGCACGCGCGCGGAAGAGCAGATCGCCTGTCACCAGTTTCACGTTCGCACCACTTCGTTTCCTCGTCCGAATCGAATTGTCATTTCCCATATATAGACACCGGCCGAGGTAAAAACTGGGCGGTCCGGCGCGCCCAGTTTCAAGATGCCGCGGTGTCTATCTCATTACTAACCGACAATTCCAACGAAGGAGCAACAAAATGGGAAAGATCATTGTCAGCACGAACGTCACCCTGGACGGATACGTGCAGGACCCGGATGGTCTTGAGGACTCCATGCTCGGCGGCTGGTTCAACCAGTACGGCGGCGCGGACCTCGCGGTCTGGGCCAAAGTCGAGTTCGAGGAGGCGCAGCACACCGACGCCTTCCTGCTGGGTCGGCGAAGCGACGAGTGGTTCGCGGCGCGCTGGGCATCCAGGAGCGACGAGTGGGCGGACAAGCTGAACAGTCTCCCCAAGTACGTCATTTCGTCGACTCTCGAAGATCCAAAGTGGACGAACGCGACGGTGCTCGGAGGCGACCCGGTGGAGGAGGTCAGGAACCTCAAGGAACACCTTGATGGGGAAATCGTCGTCTACGCCAGCTACCAGCTCGTGCAAACACTGATCGAGCACGACATGGTCGACGAATTCCGGCTGTTCGTCTTCCCGGTCCTGCTCGGGGGCGGTGAGCGACTCTTCGGCGAGACCACCGACAAGACGGCCCTGCACCTGATCAAGACCAACACCATCGGTGAGGGTCTCGTGTTCGTCAACTACGAGGTTGTCCGCAGCGATTCGGTGTAGTTGCAAACGGGCCAAGGGAGCAGGAAGGCGAGTGACGAAGACCTCCGGGAAATCAAAACGGACACGGTAACCCCATTCGTGCCGGAGGTCTTCGTCGTCACCGAAGCTGACGAGCATATGCATATGCAGCGACCCGTTGATCGGCTCTTTTACCGGCACATGCCGGAAAAGCTATTGCCGCAATAGCCTCGAGTGGATGAGCGCGCTCGACAGCGTCAACCGCGCCTCAGGTGCCGTGCGAAGAATCGGGCCGCATCCTCCCCGGCGTACCGCGGAACGCCGGTGTGACCGCCCATATTGGCGTGAAGCGACTTCTCCGGAGAGCCGAAGGTATCGAACAGGTCGAGGGCGAGCTGCCGGTCGTTGCCTTCGTCGTCCCACTGCAGCAGGACGTGCAGTGGAATCGTAACTTGGCGCGCCTCGTCGAACATGACGCGCGGCACGAAGCTCCCGGCGAAGAGTCCGACCGCCGCGATGCGCGGTTCGACCAGCGCCAGCCGGACGCCGATGGCGATGATTCCGCCGGAGTAGCCGAACGGGCCGTCGATCTCAGGCAAGGCAAGGAGCCCGTCCAGGGTGGCCTGCCATTCCTGAACCGCCTGCTCGACCAACGGAAGGATCAGCCGCTCGATGACCTCTTCGGCCGGTCGCTCGCCCGCCGTCAGTGCCGTGCGTAGTTCGGCGCGCGCCCGCTCGAGGACGGGCAACAGGGGTCGGTCGCCGCTGCCCGGGAGCTCGATGGTCGCCGCTGCGAAGCCATCCGCAAATGCCTGCCGCGCGCGCCCCACCAACCGGGGGCGCATCCTGTCCAGCCCGCCGGGGTGTCCGAGGAGGATCAGCGGCGCTGGCGAGGAGGGAGAGGCGGATTCGGGCGTCCAGAGAATGCCGGGGAACCCGTCAAGGGTGAAGTCGCGCTCGAGAACGTTGTCATCGAGGCGCTGTTGAGAAGTGAAGTGCATGGTCGTGCCTTAGCACCCCCTTCGCGAACTCCTCGCCGCACAAAGTGGCTGGTCAGCACTCCGTAGCGGCGCAACCCTTGACGAAGCACGCGAGCTTGCTTACGTCGAAGCAAGCCGTCACGAGGGAACAGAAAAAGAGACCGTTCCTGAGAACGGTCTCCTGGACCTGCTAATTGACTCCCTTGAAATCGCCGATCCCCAAAGGGTTGGCGATTCTAGTAAGCCTCCTATGGTGCACCCCCCGGGACTTGAACCCGGAACCCACTGATTAAGAGTCAGTTGCTCTGCCAATTGAGCTAGAGGTGCGCAGCGTCTCGACGCGAACGCGAGAACCGAAGGTCAACATTAGCATCGGTCGCGACGCCCTCGCCAACCGGGCGGCTGGCCGGTTCCCGTCGGGCCCGACCTCCGTAGAATTAACGCACTCAACCGAATCGAGGAGCATCATGTCGGCATCCGCCAGGCTCGAAGCGGGCGACACCGCACCCGCCTTCACTCTCAACGACCAGGATGACAAGCCCGTGTCGCTCGCCGACTATGCAGGCAAGAAGGTCATCGTCTATTTTTATCCCGCAGCAAGCACCCCCGGGTGCACCACGGAGGCCTGCGACTTTCGCGACAACATCAACTCCCTCAAATCCGCCGGCTATCAGGTGCTCGGCGTATCGAAGGACAAGACGGATGCCCTGAGAAAGTTCCAGAAGGAACAGGGCCTCAACTTCCCGCTGCTCAGCGACCCCGAGCTCGCCGTCCACAATGCATATGGCGCATACGGCGAGAAGTCGATGTATGGCAAATCGGTCACCGGGACGATTCGTTCCACCTTCGTCTTGGACGAGAACGGCGCGGTCGAACTCCCCCTCTACAACGTGAAAGCGACCGGACACGTCGCCTCTCTGCGCAAGAAACTGGGGCTCGACTCCTAGCCCTCTGGACGCTTTGTCGCCCCGATCACCGATGGCGTGAACAGCAGTACCAGCACGAGTACGGCCGGGGCGACGAGGAACCACCCCAGGTCAGCGCGCGCGAACATCCCCTGGAAACTGCCGATTCCGATCGCGATCTGGAGCACCTGCCACACCACCGCCGCGCCGCGGATCCACGGTCGCCCCAGTAGCGTGTGCACCGCCATCGTGCCGAGCCAGACCGCGGCGACCGCCGTCAGGACAAGGATGGCGACCGCGCTCGCGTACGAGTCAGGCCGGGCGATCAGAATCTCGATCACGAGGTAGACGGTCGTGACGACGAGAAGCGCGCACTCCAGAAAAAGCAGGGCGGCCAGCCCCACCAGCAGGAGTGGCCTGCGCAAAACTCTCTGTGCGCTCACAGGTTCATCCCCTAATCGACTATTGATTTGCTACAACCAATATGAGATTCTATGTGAGGTTGATTTGCACTCACAGGGCCGTGAGCACTTCCCGGAATTCCCTAATTCTCCCCCTGAATCTTGGTCTTTCGACCTCTGCACAGGACTCTATGGCCCTGCGTTCTGCAACAAAAGGAGCACCCTCTGATGGATTGGCGCGACAAAGCTGCTTGCCTCACTGCCGACCCCGAGCTTTTCTTCCCGGTAGGGAACACGGGACCGGCTGTCGACCAGATCGATAAGGCAAAGGCTGTTTGCGGTCGTTGCAGCGTCACCGAGATGTGCCTCCAGTACGCCCTCGAGACCAGCCAGGATTCCGGCGTCTGGGGCGGGCTCAGCGAAGATGAGCGCCGCGCACTCAAGCGTCGCGCCGCACGCGCTCGCCGCGCCTCCTAGTTACCGCTGCTGACCCCGGTCAGCTCTTCGTCAACCACGCCAGGGGAATCTCGATGGTCACCTCTGTGCCATCGCCCACCATCGTGTGCCAGTCGATCGTGCCACCCAGTTCACCCTGGATGAGCGTGCGCACGATCTGAGTTCCGAGCCCGGAACCGACCTTCCCCTCCGGCAGCCCGCTGCCATTGTCGCGCACCTGCACGCTCAGCGTCTCGTCCGTTCGATCGGCGATGATCTCGACGATGCCCTCCCGGCCCGCCAGGCCGTGCTCGACCGCGTTGGTCACCAGCTCGGTGAGTGCGAGCGAAAGCGGTGTCGCGTATTCGCTCGGCAGCACGCCGAAGCTGCCGGTGAACTTCGGATGCGCCTTCGTGTTGTGCGTGGACGCGACCTCAGCGATCAGCTTGAGCACCCGATCGAAGACCACGTCGAAGTCGACGTTCTGGTTGAGTCCCTCGCTGAGGGTGTCGTGCACCACGGCGATGGCCGCGACCCTCCGCATCGCCTGGTTGAGCGACTCCCGAGCCTCGTCCGAGTGAGATCTACGCGCCTGAATCCTCAGGAGCGACGCCACCGTCTGCAGGTTGTTCTTGACCCGGTGGTGGATCTCCCGGATCGTCGCATCCTTGGTTATGAGCTCGCGCTCCTGGTGGCGAAGCTCGGTCACATCGCGACACAGCACGATCGCGCCGATGCGCTCTCCGCGATCGCGGATAGGGATTGCACGCAACGAGACCGTCACCCCTTTGGCCTCGATGTCGGTGCGCCAAGGCGCACGACCGGTAACCACGAGTGGCAGCGATTCGTCGACGATGAGTTTGCCCGTGAGCAGGGATGTCGTGACTTCGGCCAGCGACTCCCCCTCGAGCTCGCCGACGAAGCCCATGCGATTGAACGCCGAAAGGCCGTTGGGGCTTGCGAAGGTCACATTGCCGTCGACATCCAGACGCAGAAGTCCATCTGAGGCTCGCGGCGCACCGCGGCGCGGGCCCGTCGGCGCCCCGAGGTCGGGAAAATCGCCGACGCAGATCATCGCGAAGAGATCGTTCGCGCACTCGTTGAAGGTCAGTTCCTGGCGGCTCGGCCTTCGCGCTTCGCTGAGGTTGGTGTGGCGACTGATAACGGCGATCGGATGCTCCGTGGTCTCCGATCCACTCGCCGAAAGTCTGCGCAGCACCGGTACGGCCCGCACCCTCGTTGGCGTTTCTTCGTACCAGTCTGGAGCGGCGGAGTCCACGATCTGCGCGGATTCGAATGCGTCGGTGACCTGGCTCTTCCATTCCGGCTTTATCGCCTGTCCGACGAAGTCCCGATAGAAGAGGGTTGCGGAACTCGACGGACGCGCGTGGGCAACCGCGACGAAACTACCATCCTCGGTCGGAACCCAGAGGACGATGTCGGCGAAGGCGAGGTCCGCCAGCAGCTGCCAGTCGCCGACGAGGAGGTGCAACCACTCGATGTCCGCCTCGTCCGAACGGCCCTGCGCAAGCACGAGATCAGAGAGAGTCGACACCCTCCCAGCTTAGGTGCAGGGCCCGAAGCGGCCCGTCGTGGTCGAGCACCGTCCGCGCATCACCGATTTGCCATGGCCCGTAAGGGTCTGTCGGAGGAGAATGGCACGGAAGCGCGAGAAGCACTCGCATCACAGACAGAGGGGACCACCGTGGCATCGAAGTCCGACAAGAAGCCGGCCAAGAAATCCACCAAGAAGGCGGATCGCAAGGCCGTCGAAGCCAAGCTCAAGAAACAGGTCCAGCAGGCGAAGGATGCGCTGGCGAAAGAGAAGGCTCGAGCGAAGAAGCTCGCCGACAAGGCCAGGGACGCTCTCAAGAAGGAGACCGCGAAGTCGAAGAAGAACGCGGCAAAGGCCCTGGACGCCGTAAAGAAGTCCAGCGGCGATACGAGCAAGAAGGCGAAGGATGCGACGGGTCCGGCCGCAACCGTCGCGGCACCGACGAAGGCACCGGCAAAGACGAGGGCGCCCATCGGCCCGCGAACCACAACTCGCACCGGCACCGCCGCCCCGCGAACGGTCCGGTCCCGCGCCCGGGCGACAACGGCGGCCCCGGCGGCCCCGGCACCATCCGAATCCTGGACGCTGCCACGACTGCGTGAGAAAGCCCGCGAACTGGGCCTCGTCGGGTATTCGAGGCTTGGCAAGTCGGCGCTGCTGGAGAGGCTCCGCGGTCGCTGATCACCCGGTGGCCGGCTCGAACCGGCGTCGTCGTGCCCTTCTCGCCGTCGGCGCCGGTCGAGGCAGGACGCATTCCTCGACGAACCGACCGATCGCGACGCGCACAGGAGACTTGGCGGCGACATCGAAGAGAGTCTTGCCACTCAGAATCGCGGCGTCGAGGGCGACCTGGTCATACGGCACGAGCACGGGCGAGGCGATCCCGCCAAAGCGTTGCAGTGTTTGTTTCACCTGCCCGGCGGCACCGAGACCGAGGGCGCTCGACCGGATCTTGTTCATCACGACCGTCACTCTGCCGGTGACGATCGTATCGATGAGGTCGACGTGCGCGCGAAGGAACCGAGACAGTCCGACCGGATCGGCCGAGCCGACCGCGACAACGTGGTCCGCCTCGCGGAGGGCCGCGATCGTGGCGGCGTTGCGCCGCGGTGCGAACAGGTCGCTGCTGATCTCCTCGTCGTTCTCGAGGCTGAACCCAGTGTCGAGGACAACGTAATCCACCCATTCGCGACAGGCCCTGATCGCGGTTTCGACGCGTTCGGCTGAGAGCTCCGGCCATCGGCTCGGACGACCGATGCCCGTGAGCACCCAGAAACTGCCGCGCGACGAGAGGTAGCGCTGCCCGATGCGTTCCAGTTCGAGGCGGTCCAGACTGTTCGCGCCGGCGAGGCGGCAGGCTGCGGCGAACCCTGGGGCCTCATCCAGCAGTCCGAGCGCGGGTGCGATTGAACCACTGTGCGTGTCGACATCGGCGAGCGCCACGGTGTGACCTGCCGCGGCGAGTTCCGCGGCGAGATTGATCGCGACAGTCGTGCGGCCGGGGGAACCGGCCGGACCCCACACCGCGAGCACCATCCCTCGAGACTTCACCCTCGACGAGGGCGCAGGAACAGCATCGCCGAGCATGACGGCCTCGACCTCCGTCCAGGCGGCGGCGAGGGCGACGACCTCGTGCAGGCCGAGGTCCGCGGCCTGGCGCCGGTCGGACTCGGAGGCGCTCATGGCCACGATCCGCACCCCCGCGGCATCCGCCTCCGCTATGAGCCTGTTGTTCAGGTAGCGAGAGCTTGCCGCAAGGATCGCGAACTCTGCTCGAGCGCCGAGCAGCGTCGAGGCGAGTTCGTCGGCGCTCGAACAGCGCGCCACGAGTTCATGACCGTGATGAACGAGGTCGATCGACACGCGATCCTCGATCTCGAGCGGAAGCGCGAGCGCGATACGTCCCATGACTCAGCCCTTCACCGGGATGCTTACCGGCACGAGTGAAATGGCAGCATCGTTCGCGGTCGCTTCGAGCACCAGCGCTGTCTTGGCGCGGGGCACGAGCACCTCAACGGACTCGTCCCCGCGCTGGGCGATGATCCCCTCGGATTCGACTATCCGCACGACGGTGGCAGAAGAGACGAGCACGGCGGGTGGCCCGAAGACGCCGTTCTCGCTCGCGTGCGCGGACCAGAGATCGACGCTCGCGCCCACCGTGATCGACTGAGGGAGTCCGCCCCGCACCGAGACGACGACCGCCGCGAGGCGCACGCCGGCAGGATCGCCGACAGCGGATACCGGCACAAGTTCACCGGCCGAGACGGGCCTGGTCACGACAAATCCCGCGTCCGGTACGTCGTCGCGCGCCAGGTATCTGGACTCGGCCCCGTCGAGGCGCACACTCTGGATAACGAGGTCCCGCGCGTCAATGCGATCCCCAGGGCTCAGGGCCGAGCGCGCCGCGAACACCGGCACGCTCGTGTCGGTGGTCGAGACCAACCAGAGCATGCCGAGTACGGACAGCACGACGAGACCGAGACCGATGGCGAGGCGCGGGTCGAACCACAACGATCTCAACCTGCTCTCCTTCTGTCGTGATGTCGTCGTGGAACCCATGCTCGTCTCCCGGATGGCGGTTTTCTGGTGGTCGCCCTCCATGGTCGTGAAGGCGGACCGAACGCCGGGAAAGTTATCCACAGCACCGTTTCGACCGCACCGGCGCGCACATAATCTAAGGATGAACGACACGAACTCGACCGAGTCGGACACCCCGGGCACGCTCGGCCGCTTTCTCACGCTCGCCGACACGGCCGAGATTCTCAACGTGTCTGCCAGCCAGGCCTACGCTCTCGTCCGTTCGGGAGAGCTTCCCGCCATCAAGATCGGTGGACACGGACATTGGCGCGTCGAACGATCGGTGCTCGAGTCCTACATCGGAGCCAAGTACGAAGAGGCGAGGCGCATGAATCTCTGGAACCAGTCGGATTATGCAAGCCTGTCGGAGTACTCATTCGACGCCGGCCTGCGGGATCAGACTCGCACCAACTGGATCTGATCGAAGGGCACCAGTCGGTACTCGCTCACCTCGTTCTCGCGCCGCGGGCTGCCAACGTCGTGAAGCGCAAGGTCGAGATGATCGCGGCCCACCCTATCCACCGTTCCGTGCAGCACGCCCGCCATCAGCTGCACCTCGACGGTTCGGCGACGCCTGCACAGGTCGCGCAGAACGAAACTCAGGCCGAGTCGGCCGGACAGGGCCGTGACCGGTTCGGGCGCGCTGCGAGGGTCAAGACTGTCGGCGACCTGCTCGCGGTTCAGCACAAGACTCGCTATGGCCGCGATCGGCACGATGCACTGCGACTCTCGCGTCGTCTCGTCGATGAGATCACCCGAGATCCAGTCGCGTCCGATGGTCTTCGGCACCACCACGAGGGCGACGCCGTTCGCCAGCACGACACGAAGGGGACGCGGGATGCCGCCGCTCCCGTTCATCGCCCTGACTCGATCGCGCACCGAGAGCCGACCGAGCCGCAGTCGCTCCTCCTCGGCCTGAAGGTCGATTTCCTCAGCGCTGAGCTGCTGTTCGAGTTGGCCTTCCAGATCGTCGAAGAGGTTGTCCCAGCGCATGAGAGCGAAGCTAGTCAGCCGCAATGCTGAGCCCACGAGGTTATCCACAGCCCCGCATTGGGGCGTGGACACCCACTCGTTTCTGCTGCTTTAGTGACTAGCCAAGGGCGACTTCCACCATCCGGGGGCCGGGAGTCGGCGCCCCGATCTCACGAGGTTCGGAGTCAGCAATGAGCACGACAGTACCGCGAAGCCAGCCGGGGGCGGCATCGCCACAGGAGACGCTGCCGAGCAAGGTAATCAAGTCGCGATTTCACTCCGACGACTTCTTCGGTCAGCAACCCGCGTCACGGTCCTCGCTGCCGAATCCACAACCACTCCTGGAGAACCTCACCCGCTGCGTCATCGAGATCCTCGCCGGTGCTCGTGACCTCGAGCAGATCTCGCGCTGGGTCACCGACGATGTCTATCGGCACCTGTTGAAGAGGGTCGTGCTTTCGGCGCGTGCGCGACAGGCCCGCGGGCAGGCGGTAGCACGTCCGAGCTTCTCGATCGGCTCGACTTCGGTCTGCGAGCCGCGGGATGGCGTGATCGAAGCCGTCGTCATCGTCCGCGGCCGAGCGCGCACGCGGGCCGTTGCGCTTCGACTCGAAGGGCTCGACAACCGTTGGCGGGCGACAGCCATCAACGTGCTCTGATTCGAGCCGCTATCGAAGGGTCGGCGCCATCACTTGCTCAGACGTCGTCCTCATCGTCGATGTCAGCCAGTGCAGCATCGCGCGTGGTGCCCGCCTTGCTGACGATTCGGACGCCGGCTTCTTCGCCTCGCTCCCGCACCTCGGACGCCGTCGCCGTGACGCGACCCTTCACCCCGTCGGCGGTATCGGAGACCCTGGCCGCAACATCCTTCGCGCCGGTCGCGGTCCTCGTGGCGACATCCTTCGCTGCACCGCTCGCCCTGCCCGCGACATCGTTGGCCGTCGTCGCGGTCTTGCCCGCGAGGTCCTTCACCGTCGTGGCCGTCTTGCCGACGACGTCCTTGGCGGCCGTCGCCGTCTTGTCCGCGACATCCTTCGCCGTGCGCGCGACGGTCTGGGAGACATCCTTCGCGACGGTCGCAGTGCGCTCCGCCACGTCGATGGCGGCGGCAGCGGTCCTGTCGGCCATCGTTTTCGCGGTCTCAGCGGTCACGCGCGCCCCATCCGTGATGACACCAGGAGCTGCTTTCGCGGCGGCCTCCGCGCGGGCGCGGATCACCGGCGCCTGCTGGCGAGCGTAGGTCTCGACCTCTTCGCGCGCCCTGCGTACCCGCGGACTCTCCCAGAGCCGGGACACGCGCTCGCGCATCTGCTCATATCGCTCACGCCCCGCCCTCGCGCCGAGAACATAACCGATGGCGAGGCCGACGAGGAGCAGGACTTTGGGTCTCATGCCTTCAGCCTAGGCGCGCGCGGGCGAGGCCGAAAGGCCGTGATCGGGCTAGCGCCCCTTGCGCTTCTCCTGGGCGCGACGATCCGCGCGGTTCACCGGCGCCGGCGTGTTCTGAGCGGTGTTCTGCCCGAATGCGCCGCGCTGCCCAGCCGCGGTGGCCGCGCGCCCAAAGGCCGCACCACCGGTCGCCGATTCCTGCGCCTGCTGGGCCTTGGCCGTCGAACCCTGGTCGAGCTGACCGCGTGCATTGCGCACCTCGACCTCGCCCTGGTTGTCGGCGTTAGGCGCAGAGTAGCTGAGTCGTTCGACGGGAGCCCCGGATGCTCCGAGCCCCTTGGCAGCGACCGTGGGCACGGCCGCGGTGGCCTCCCCGCCTCCGGTGACTTCGACCTCGAGGTTGAACAGGAATCCGACCGACTCCTCGCGGATCTGGCCCATCATGCTCTGGTAAAGAGCGAAGCCCTCACGCTGGTACTCCACGAGCGGATCGCGCTGTGCCATGGCACGCAGGCCAATGCCGTCCTTGAGGTAATCCATCTCGTAGAGGTGATCGCGCCAGCGACGGTCGATGACCGAAAGCACGACGCGACGCTCGAGCTCGCGCATGGCCGGTTCGCCGAGTGCCTTCGTGCGCGACTCGTACTGCAGCCGGGCATCCGACAGAATCTCCTCTGCGAGAAGGGCGCTCGTGATCCGGTTGCGCGAACCTGCCTCGGTGAGCAGTTCGTCGATGGTGATCGACACCGGGTAGAGGGTGCCGAGCTCGGTCCAGAGAGCCTCGAAGTCCCAATCGTCGGCATGGCCCTCAGCGGTGTGCACATCGACGACCTCTGTGATGACGTCTTCGAGGAACTGCTGCGTGCGGTCCTGCAGGTCGTCGCCCTCCAGAATGTGGCGGCGGTCGCCGTAGATCGCCTCGCGCTGGCGATTGAGAACGTCGTCGTACTTGAGCACGTTCTTGCGGATCTCGGCGTTGCGCGCCTCGACCTGGCTCTGCGCGCTGCGGATGGCGCGGCTCACGACCTTCGATTCGATCGCCAGGTCGTCTGGCACATTGCCACGGCCCATGAGCGATTCGGCCGCGGCGGAATTGAACAGCCGCATGAGGTCGTCCGTGAGGGACAGGTAGAAGCGGCTCTCGCCGGGGTCGCCCTGACGTCCGGAACGACCGCGGAGCTGGTTGTCGATGCGCCGCGACTCGTGGCGCTCCGTGCCCAGAACGTAGAGACCACCGGCTGCAACCACCTTCTCCGCTTCCTCGGACGAGACAGCCTTGGCTCGATCGAAGACGGCGTTCCACTCCTGCTCGTACTCTTCCGGCGTGTCGATCGGGCTGAGCCCGCGCTGATTCATCTCCGCGACGGCCAGGAACTCCGCATTTCCGCCGAGCATGACATCCGTACCACGGCCGGCCATGTTCGTGGCGACCGTGACCGAGCCGAGGCGACCGGCCTGAGCGATGATGGCGGCCTCGCGCGCGTGATTCTTGGCGTTGAGCACCTCGTGCTTGACGCCGCGCTTGGCGAGCAGCTTCGAGAGGTACTCGCTCTTCTCGACGCTCGTGGTTCCGACCAGCACCGGCTGGCCCTTCTCGTGGCGCCCGACGATGTCTTCGACGACCTGACCGAACTTCGCCTCCTCGTTCTTGTAGACGAGGTCCGACTGGTCGAGGCGCAGCATGGGCTTGTTGGTGGGGATCGCGACGACACCCAGCTTGTAGGTGCTCATGAACTCCGCGGCCTCGGTCTCCGCCGTACCGGTCATGCCGGAGAGCTTCTTGTAGAGACGGAAGTAGTTCTGCAGCGTCACGGTCGCGAGGGTCTGGTTCTCGGCCTTGACCTCGACGCCCTCCTTGGCCTCGATGGCCTGGTGGATGCCCTCGTTGTAGCGGCGGCCCACGAGGATGCGGCCGGTGTGCTCGTCGACGATGAGGACCTCGCCGTTCATCACGACGTAGTCCTTGTCTTTCTTGAACAGGGCATCCGCTTTGATCGAGTTGTTGAGGAACGAGATGAGGGGCGTGTTGGCGGATTCGTAGAGGTTGTCGATGCCGAGGTAGTCCTCGACCTTTTCGATGCCGGGTTCGAGTACGCCGACCGTGCGCTTCTTCTCGTCGACCTCATAGTCGACGTCCGGCACGAGCCTCTTGGAAAGGTTCGCGAACTCGGCGAACCAGCGGTTGGCTTCGCCCGATGCCGGACCCGAGATGATGAGCGGTGTGCGGGCCTCATCGATCAGGATGGAGTCCACCTCGTCGACGATCGCGTAGTTGTGGCCCCGCTGCACCATGTCGCTCGCCTGCCAGGCCATGTTGTCGCGCAGGTAGTCGAAGCCGAACTCGTTGTTGGTGCCGTAGGTGATGTCCGCCGCGTACTGTTCGCGGCGCTCCGCCGGCGACTGCCCAGAGAGGATGACGCCGGTGCTCATGCCGAGCGCGCGGTACACGCGCCCCATAAGCTCTGACTGGTAGCTCGCGAGATAGTCGTTGACCGTGATGACGTGGACGCCGCGCGACGGGATCGCGTTGAGATACGCGGCGAGGGTCGCGACCAGGGTCTTGCCCTCTCCGGTCTTCATCTCGGCGATGTTGCCGAGGTGGAGTGCCGCGCCACCCATGAGCTGCACGTCGAAGTGACGCATGCCGAGGGTGCGCTTGGCCGCCTCGCGGACTGCAGCGAAGGCCTCCGGCAGCAGGTCCTCGAGGGATTCGCCGTTGGAGTAGCGCTCACGGAACTCGACGGTCTCGCTCTTCAGGTCCTCGTCGCTGAGTTCCTTGAAGTCGTCTTCGAGGTGGTTGACGGCCTGCGCGAAACGCTCGAGGCGCCGCAGGGTTCGGCCCTCACCAACGCGAAGGACCCTTTCAAGAACGTTGGCCACTGCTCACTCCAGATACATTCGGCGGTCGGGTGTGAGCCGGCGCCGACTGGCACCAGGTCATCCCGCAAAGCGTATGGCTGACATCGCACCGCGAATCGGCGCGCCTGTAACCAATTCGTAATGGTAGCAAGCCTAGCCGGTAGCTTTCCCGACTTCGCCGATCTGTACGCCACGCGCGTATCGGCGCTGAGACCACCGCGTCGGACTTTCGCGACGGCCCCAGCGTCGGCAGGCCGGTGATGCGCGGGGGCTAACCGCGCAGTTTGCGCGTGGCCGTGGCCACCTCCTGCAGTTCGGTGGCCGAATCGTCCAGCCCGATGACGCCGTAGTCCCAGCCCTTGCGCCGGTACACGACGCTCGGGCGATCGGTCTCCGCGTCGATGAAGAGGTAGAAGTCGTGGCCGACCAACTCCATGTAGTAGAGAGCGTCATCCACGGTCATCGGCACGGAGGCGAACACCTTCTTACGGATGACGACCGGGCTCCAGTCCGCCTCGTCCGCCTCCGCCTTCGGGCTTTCGATGACGTCGATAGCGCCGGTGCGTACTTTTTCCATCACGGCAGCGTCGGCGGGGCGGATGTCGGTAACACTGAACCCGGCAGCGCTCGCTTCGCGCAGCGAGGTTGGCCGATGTTTTCCGCGATGCACCTTTTGTCGATCCTTTGCCCGACGTAACCGTTCCACGAGTTTGTCGAGGGCGAGATCGAGAGCGACGTATTTGTCGGAACCGCTGGATTCCGCGCGAACCAATGGACCAGGCCCAATGAGAGTCAGTTCGACGCGGTCATCGCCGCTCGATCCGTTCTTCTCACTGTGTCTGCTGACCTTGATTTCGAACGCAAGCGCCTTGTCGGCGAGATGAGCGACCTTCTCGGCCTTCTCCGTTGCGTAGTCCCGGAATCGATCAGTGATCCCTAGGTTGCGACCGTTGATGGAAATTTCCATGGCGTCCTCCTAGTTCCGTCCGGCGCGACGCCCAGTGGAACCAGGCGATTCTTCCGCGCCTCTTTTGCCCACCGTAGACCAGCCACCCGCTCCTTGTCACGGGTTTCGCTCGGCGTGACCTGGGAATCGCCGAAGTACTTCGGGGTGAAGGCGAGGGTAGCCGCGCCGACCACCTCAGCACCCCCCCTCGCGGAGAGCCCTGGCCGCCTCGATGAGGGTCGACCCTGTGGTCACGACGTCGTCGACGAGCAGGAATCGACGCCCGGCGAGCGAGCCGATCGCCCTCATCGACCTCGCGAGATTGCGCTCGCGTTCCTCGCGAGCGAGTGCCTTCTGGCGTGCTCGTGCGTGGGTATTGAACAGAACAGGCGACGGCCGGGGCAGGCGCGCGCGCCTCAGCAGGTGCCGCACGGGATCGTAGCCCCTGCGACGCATTGCGGCCCGACCGGCGGGGATCGTGACCAGTTCGACGCGGCCGGCGACGGCCGCGAGGATCGCGACAGAGAACGCCATGGACAGGGGCCGCGCTACATCGGTTCTGCCCTGTTCTTTGAACGCGAGGATCGTGCGCCGCACGACGCCCTCGTAGCGAAGGGCGGAGAGCACGGGCAGTCCGTCGGCGAGCTGCTGGCCGTGGAGGCTCGCCTGGAGACCGACGGCGCACGAGGGGCAGAGCGCTCGGTCGTCGGACCCGCAGCCGGCACAGGACACCGGCATGAGCACGGACCACGCGTCGAGTGCGGCAGAGAGAATGGTCGACATCACCATGGCAGCATGTCGTGACGAGCACGATCATCCGGCGAGAGACGCCGATCTGTGGAGAACGCGCGTCAGCGCTGCGTTGCAATGAAGTTGACGGTGACCTTGCTGCTCTGCCAACTGCCTCGAAAAGTCCAGATGGCGGAATCCACGCCGAGCGCCCGGAGCCCGTCTTGCCCGCTGTTGCCCCCGACGATCGCGCTGGCGGACGGCATCGTTCCAAGAGAGAGCCGCTGGCCGCCGAGCGTAAACATCTGCACGCTCGACTGTCCGTTGACTATCACGAGGGTGGCGACGGTCAGCTGGTCGGCCCACGTGGCCCCGATCGCCAACTCGCCGTCGAACGACACGTCGACGATGGGTGGGCCGAGGCTCACCGGCACCTGCTTATCGTCGCGAAGGATGGCGGCGACGACGAGCCTTGGGCCGGTGCTCGTGGACAGCAGGATCGCGACCCTCGCGCCGTCGCGCGAAACCTCGAGCGAGGCGACCTGCGCGTCGGCCGGCAGGCCGGGCGACGTGAGCGGGTGCGGTGCGCCGGTCCCGTCGTACACGACGATGGCGTTCGGGCTGCCGGCCGGCACTGCCCAGACGTACCCGTTCTCGTCGAGGGAGGGCGAGATGAGCCCCGGCCGCGAGTCGACCGGCGTGATCGCGTTCTGGCCCTTTCTCACGATCGAGACCCTGCCCTGAGCGAGCACCGCCGCGGTCGACTGGTCGGACGAGAGGGTAGCCGCCTGTGGATTGAGGGCAACGATCTTGCTGCTCAGGGAACTCAGCGCCGCGACTTTGCCATTGGCGTAGAAGCCGAACTCGCCCTTGCGGAAGACCAGAGCCTGGGGGTCGACCTTGGTATCGACCCGGGGACCGCTCGACCCGAGGTCGTCGATCTGCAGCGGCGTGCCCATCACCGACAGGCTCACGCGCGAAATGCTCGCGACAGAGCGCAGGCTCTCCGAGAGCTGCAGCTGCATCAGCTGGCGGTCCTTCATATTCGCCCCGAGCGCCTCCCTGCTGAGGTCGATGCGCGCGATACCGGAATCGACGACCACCGAAGTGCTGGGGTCCGACAGCTGGGTTCCATCGGGGAATCGGGAGAACGCGGCACCCTTGAGCCAGGCCGGCGGCCCGTCCATCAGTGCCACCGCGATCCGAGTCGCGGCGGAGCCATTCGGGAACCAGCGAAGATCCGGCACGAGATTCTGGTCGTCTGCGCTGAGAAAATACAGCGGGCTCGGGCTGAAGATCCGCTGGAAGGTCTGGTCGGAGAGCACGATGCCCGCCGGCGCGGAGTTGATGCGCCACTCGCCCCTCTGCTTCACGAACGAGAACTCGAGGGTGAACGGCTGGCTGCCGTCTTTGTAAGCCCCGGACGCGTTCACCGTCGCGGAGGCGGTGAACGAGTAGCCCATCGTCGTGTCGCTGACGGTTGAGAGGCGTGCCTGTCCGCTGCGCACCTGCACGCTCGCGCGGGGATCCCATTTGCTTTGGAAGTCCGAGGAGAGGTACTGCTTCGCTACGGCGTACCCGCCGGTCGCCGACGTGAACGCCGCGACGAAGCCCTTGAGGATGTCCTGCTTCGTGGCGCCCTTCACCGGCCCCTCCGGGTTGTACTGCACATTGGCGCCGCTGGTGTCGCTGTTGATGGCGACACCCTGGGCAACCGAACCGGCGGACGGGATGCCCACGCACCCCGAGAGCATCGCCACCGCAGCGACGGCGATGACGACGGCAAGGCCGTGACGACGATCACGCACGGTCGGCCTCCTCGATCGGAATCGAATCGTTCGGCGGAAGTTCGAGCGGCGAACTGACGATCGGCGCGCCACGGTCGCGCGGGAGAGTCAGCCTGAAACAGGTGCCGCTGCCGAGCTCAGACCACACTTCGAGCCAGCCGTCGTGCAGCGTGGCGTCCTCGAGGGAGATCGCGAGCCCGAGCCCCGTGCCGCCGATCGTTCGCTGGCGAGACGGATCGGCGCGCCAGAAGCGGTCGAAGACACGGGAGACCTCGGCGGGCGTCATCCCGATTCCGTAGTCACGCACCGAGAGGGCGATGGCGCTCTCGTTGCTGTCGACCATCACGACGACGGGCTTGCCCTCGCCGTGCTCGACGGCGTTGCCGAGGAGGTTGCGCAGGATCCGGCGAACGCGGCGCGCGTCGATCTCCGCCTCGAAATAGCCACCGGGCGCGACGACCCGGAGCTCGGAACCGCGTTCCTTTGCGAGGGGCTGCATGGAATCGACGGCATCCTCGACGAGACGCACGAGGTTCGTCGGCTCGAGGTCGAGTTCGACGGCGCCCGCGTCGTAACGGCTCACCTCGAGCAGGTCGGCCAGCAGCACCTCGAAGCGCTGCACCTGCGTGTGGAGGAGCTCCGCCGTTCGCGCTGTCGATGGCTCGAACTGCTCGCGCTGGTCGTAGAGGACGTCGCCGGCCAGGCGGATGGTCGTGAGGGGCGTTCGAAGCTCGTGCGAGACATCCGACACGAATCGCTGCTGAAGTCGCGACAGCTCCGCGAGCTTCGTGATCTGGCGTTGAAGGCTGTCGGCCATCCCGTTGAAGGATCGTGCGAGGGTGGCGATCACATCCTCACCCTTCTCCGGAATCCGTTGCTCGAGCTGGCCGGCAGCCAGCCTCTCACTCGTTTCTGCGGCGAGCCTGATCGGGCCGACGACCAGCCGCACGACGATGTAGGTGACCGCGCCGATGAGCAGGATCAGCGCGAGGCCGCCGAGCACGAGCGTCTGGGTCACGAAGTTGAGGGTCTGCTGCGAATCCGTCAGCGGGTAGACGAGATAGAGCTCGTAGTTGCCGGCCGACGGAACCTGGATCTGCGAACCGACGACGAGCGCCGGCGAACCGTCGATAAGCCGCACCGACTGGTATTGAACGTGGGTCGGATCGGCGGTGACGCTCTTCCTCAGGCTGTTGCTCACCACGTTCGGAAAGTCCGGCGTGCTGATGGGCTGCATCGACTGGGCCGTCTGCTGGTCAGGGGTGCGCATGATCGCGAAGGCCGTTCCCGCCGTGCTGGCGGATGCCGGAAGCAGTTTGTCGCGCACGGTACCAGCCAGACTGTCCAGCTCGACCGGCTGCGACTGGCCGCTGGCCGGCTCGGCCGTGTCGAAGATGCCCTGCGCGAGGTTGTGTGCGCTCCTCGCCTCGTCCTGAACCTGCGAACTCCTGGACGCGAAAAGGTTATTGCCGATGCTGATCGAGATGTAGGAACCGATGACCAGCACGGCCGCACCGGAGAGAACGACCGTGATTGCGACCGTGCGGAACTGCAGCGACGTGCGCCAGAATCGCGCAAGCCGACCGGGGTACGACCGCCAGTCCAGAGGTTTCATGCTGCTCGCAGATTAGCTGCCGGTGCCTGCACGATAGCCGACACCGCGGACCGTCATGACGATGCGCGGGTTGTCCGGGTCTTCCTCGACCTTCGCCCGCAGCCGCTGGACGTGCACATTGACGAGACGCGTATCGGCCTTGTAGTGGTATCCCCAGACCTGCTCGAGCAGCATCTCGCGGGTGAACACCTGCTGAGGCTTGAGCGCGAGCGCGAGCAGCAGCTCGAACTCGAGCGGCGTCAGATTGATCTTGGCGGCGCCGCGGGTGACCTCGTGACCGGCGACATCCAGGTGAAGATCACCGACCTGAAGCACGTTCGTCGAACTCGCGGGAGTCGGGCGCAGCCTCGTGCGGATGCGGGCGACCAACTCCTTGGGGTTGAAAGGCTTGACGACGTAGTCATCCGCGCCGCTCTCGAGGCCGCGCACGACATCCGTCGAGTCTGACTTGGCCGTGAGCATGATGATCGGCACCCCCGATTCCATGCGGATCTCCGCGCAGACCTCGATCCCGTCCTTGCCTGGCAGCATGAGATCCAGCAGCACCAGGTCGGGTTTTGCCGTGTGGAACGCCTGGAGGGCCTCGCTGCCATCGCCGCAGAAGAAGGGCTCGAATCCCTCTGAACGGAGAACGATGCCGATCATTTCCGCCAGAGCAGTGTCATCGTCGACAACAAGAATGCGTGCGGTCATCGTTCCGTCTTCGTATTAGGCACACCGGTGGGGCCGGGTGCGGTAGCTTTCGCACAAGAGTAGTCGAGTATGAAAGCATTATCGCCGTGGGACCGGTGCTCCATGAGCGCGATCGAAAGGGATGCGAGTGACCGAGGAAGCGCAGTGGCGGCCCCCCGGCGACGGCCCGCAGCACGCGGGTGAGCACGTTCCACCGATTGCGCCGCCTCCTCGCCCCGTAGCGCCAACCTTTCCACCCCTCGCGCCCGGTTACCGACCCCCGCCTCCACCGCCCGCTACCGTCGGCAATCAGTGGGCTGGATCCGGGGAGGGCCAACCGGGCTGGACTCCGCCGCCGAAACCCGGGCTCATACCCCTGCGCCCGCTCGACCTCGGCACCATCCTCGGGGCATCGTTCCGTGTGCTTCGGCGCAACCCGCGGCCGACCTTCGGTGCCGCGCTGCTCATCCAGGGCATGGTCGCTCTTCTGAGCCTCGGTGTGATCGGCTTCGCCACCTTCACCGCAATCTCTCGGATCAGTTCCAGCACCTCTCAGAACACGAACCAGATCACGGCGGGCGCATTCGGTCTCATCGTGCTCGCGGCGATCATTCCGGTGTTCGTCTCGATCGCCGCCAGCGCGCTTCTGCAGGGCGTGATCGTGCTTGAGGTCTCGCGGGGAGCGATCGGAGAGAAGTCGACTTTCGGCGAGCTCTGGCGTCGGGCGCGCGGACGCATCGGCGCCCTGATCGGCTGGACGCTGCTGCTCATCCTCGCCGTCGCGCTGGCCGCGGGCATTTTCATCGGCATCATCGTTGCACTCGTCTCCACCGCGGCGGGCGCCGGAATCGTGTTAGCCGCGCTGTTCGGCATCTTCGGCGCGCTCGGAGCCGTCGTGCTGTTCTTCTGGCTGGGGACGAAGCTCTCACTCGTTTCAAGCGCGCTGATGATCGAGCGCCTGAGTCTTGGGCGGGCGATCGCGCGATCGTGGTCGCTCACGGAGGGCGCGTTCTGGAGAACCCTTGGCATCCAGCTGCTCGTTTCGGCCATCATCAGCGTCGTGTCACAGGTGATATCCGCGCCGCTCAGCTTCCTGGCGCCACTGCTCAACAAGCTGCTCGATCCGAACCTCCAGAATGGACCGACCACCGTTATCGTCACCGTGGGATTGGGCCTGCTCGCCCTCATCATCTCGGTGGTATTCGGCGCGATCGCGGCGGTCGTTCAGACCGCCACGACCGCGCTGATCTACCTCGACCGGCGCATCCGCAAAGAGGGCCTCGACCTCGAACTCGCCCACTTCGTCGAGGCCAGGCAGGCCGGCGACGCGAGCGTCCCCGACCCGCTTCTGAATGCATCCGCCGGCCACTTCCCCCCGCCTGGCGAACCGGATCCGACATCGGACAGTTCACCTCGGTCATGATCACACCGTGGCCGCTCAATGTTCCGGTTGATCCGGACGCCCATCAGGCCCACGACTGGCTCGTCGGCGAGCTTTCGAAGCCCGAGTACCGCGCCGCCCAGCCCACCTGGTTCGACCGGCTCTCGTCCGCCTTCTGGGATTGGCTGAAGTCGCTCAAGTTCGGTGACGGGAGCGTCACCCAGACACCCGTGCTCCTCATCGCACTTGGCGTGATCGTGGCCGCGATCGTTGCCGCCTACTTCATCTTCGGGCCGCCGCGCCGCGGCCGACGAAGCACGGTGACCGACGCTCTCTTCGGCGAGGACGACCGTCGCAGCGCCGCCGACATCCGCAGGGCGGCCGAGGATGCGGCCTCGAAGGGCGAGTGGGCGGTCGCGATCGAGGAGATGTTCCGCTCCATCGCCAGGGGCCTCGCGGAACGGACGATCGTCACGACAAACCCGGGTTCCACAGCGCGAGACTTCTCGGCGCGAGCGGCGGTGCGGCTTCCCGCATTCGCCGACGCGCTCGCCGACGCGGCCGTCGCCTTCGACGAGGTGCGCTACCTCGGACGGGACGGCGACGAGGAGGCATATCGCAGCTCGGCCGTGCTCGAAAGCGCGTTGCGATCGGCCCGCCCCGCGCTCGCCGCCACGATCGGCTCACCCCGGTGACGGCGAACAGCACCATCACCCCGACCGTTCGCGGGGCGACGCGGAAGTCGCTGTTCTGGATTCTCGCCGCGGCATTCCTCATCGTCGTCGCGGTCGTCACGGTGGCGCTCACCGGAGCGGCGAATATCGGCGGCATCCCGTTCTCCGGCACCGACGCGGGACCCGCCGGCAGCAAGGCCGTGGTCGAGGTGCTGCGCCAACAGGGCGTCACTGTGAACGTCACGGACAACCTCGCGTCGACGATGGCCGCGCTTCAGGGGCACGACGCCTCGACCCTGTTCCTCTACGACCCCGACGGATACCTCGGCAGGAACGAGCTGCAATCGGTCACGCAACTCGCCAAACACGTCGTGGTGCTCTCGCCCGGTTTCGACCAGCTCGCCGAGATCGCGCCGGAGGTCGCCCTCGCCGGCGCGGTGACGAAGAAGTCCCTGTCCGCCGAGTGTTCCCTGCGCGCAGCAGCGCAGGCGGGATCGGTCAGCGGCACCGGAACCGGCTTTCGCCTCATCAACGCGAATGCCGAAGCTGTTCGATGCTTCGGGAGCGGAAAGAACGTGTTCTCGCTCATCACGGTCGCGCACGGCAGTGATGCGACCGTGACCCTCCTCGGCGCCACGGATATCCTGAGCAACGAGCACATCGTCGACCGGGGCAACGCGGCACTCGCTCTCAATCTGCTCGGCGACAACGCGAGACTCGTCTGGTACCTGCCGACGATCGACGATTCCGCCCTACCGAACCAGCCCGGCATTGCCGCCCTGACACCGTTGTGGGTTGGCCCGGTGATGACGCTGCTCGTCATCGTCGCGATCGTCGCGGCCTTCTGGCGGGGGCGCCGGATGGGTCCGCTGGTCGTCGAGAATCTCCCCGTCGTCGTGCGCGCGAGCGAGACGATGGAGGGCCGTGCACGCCTCTACCAGAAGGGGGCGGCTCGGCTCCGCGCGCTGGACGCGCTCCGAATCGGAACGATCGACAGGCTCGCCGTCCAGTCCGGTCTGCCACGACTCGCGACGGTCGACGAGGTGATCGCCAGGGTCGCCTCCCTGACGTCCGACGAGTCGGGAGCCATCCGGTCGCTGCTGCTCGACGCGGTGCCGGCCACCGACCACGAACTCGTGCGACTGTCCGACGCGCTTGTCGAACTCGAACGCACCGTAGAACGAGCAACCCGGCCATCCTGAACCAACCGAGCAACCATGGAGAATGAACGAATGACTGACTATGCCACGACCTCGACGACCGATCTCCGAGCCAGGTTCTCGCAGGTGCGCGCCGAGGTCGGCAAGGCGGTCGTCGGCCAGGACGGCGCCGTCACCGGCCTGATCATCGCGCTGCTCACCGGTGGCCACGTGCTGCTCGAGGGCGTGCCCGGCGTCGCCAAGACGCTGCTCGTGCGCACTCTGAGTCGCGCGCTCGACCTCGAGACGAAGCGGGTGCAGTTCACTCCGGACCTCATGCCGGGCGATGTCACCGGATCGCTCGTCTACGACGCCAGGTCGGGAGAGTTCGATTTCCGGGCCGGACCCGTGTTCACCAACATCCTTCTCGCTGATGAGATCAACCGCACGCCCCCGAAGACGCAGTCGGCGCTGCTCGAGGCGATGGAGGAACGCCAGGTGAGCGTCGACGGCGAGACACGTCCGCTGCCTGTGCCTTTCATCGTCGCAGCCACCCAGAACCCGATCGAGTACGAGGGCACCTACACGCTGCCGGAGGCGCAGCTCGACCGGTTCCTGCTCAAGCTCGTGCTCGACATCCCGGAACGCAGTGAGGAGGTCGAGGTGCTCACCCGCAGCGCGGCGGGCTTCAACCCGCGCAATCTCGAAGCTGCGGGTGTCTCCGCCGTGCTCGACGCGAGCCACCTCGCCGCGGCCCAGGCGGATGTCGCCAGGGTCGGCGCGAGCACGGACGTGCTGTCGTACATCGTCGACCTCGCGCGCGGCACGCGACAGAGCCCGTCCGTAAAGCTGGGTGTGAGTCCGCGGGGAACGACCGCGCTGCTCGGCGCCGCCAAGGCATGGGCCTGGCTCAACGGCTTCGACTCGATCACACCCGACCACGTGCAGGCGATGGCCCTGCCGGTCTGGCGCCATCGGATCCAGCTGCGCCCAGAGGCCGAGCTGGAGGGTGTCTCCCCCGATTCGATCCTGCGGTCGATCCTGCAACAGGTGCAGGTGCCGATCTAGATGGCCGTCTCCGGGTGGTTCGTGCTGCTCGTGGCGCTCGGCATCCTGCCGGTCGTCGTGCTCGGCGACCCAGGCTGGCTGCTGTTCTGGCTAGTGCTCGTTGCGGCGGTGGGAGCCATCGACCTGGCCATCGCGGGGTCGCCGCGCCGGCTCGTCATGGAGCGCGAGCTGCCGCAGCGCGTACGACTCGGCGAGACCGTGCCGTCCGCCCTGTACCTCACGAACGCCGGGCGCCGCAGGGTGCACGGCATCGTCAGGGACGGCTGGCAGCCCTCCGCGGGTGCGAGTCCCTCTCGGGCGCGGGTCGACGTGCCATCCGGCGAGCGCCGCTCCATCACGACCAGCCTCACCCCGTTCCGGCGGGGCGAGCGTGCGGCCGCGCAGGTGACCGTGCGTTCTTTCGGACCCCTCGGGCTCCTCGCACGCCAGGCGAGCATCCGGGTACCGGGCGCGATTCGGGTGTTGCCGCCGTTCAACTCCCGCAAGCATCTGCCGTCGCGACTCGCGCGACTGCGAGAGCTCGACGGGCGCACGAGTGTCATGATCCGAGGCCAGGGCACGGAGTTCGACAATCTCCGCGAATACGTGCGCGGCGACGACGTGCGATCGATCGACTGGCGGGCGACGGCACGACGCAGCGATCTCGTCGTGCGAACCTGGCGGCCAGAGCGCGACCGTCGGGTGGTCATCGTCGTCGACAGCGGCCGCACGTCGGCGGCGCGGATCGCCAACGAGCCGCGCATCGACACCGCCTTCGAGTCGTCGCTGCTGCTCGCCGCGCTCGCGAGTCGGGCCGGCGACCGCGTCGATCTCGTCATCTACGATCGCCGGGTGCGCGGGCGCGTGCAGGGTGCTACCGGCGCCGAATTGCTGTCCAGAATGGTCAACGTGATGGCCACCGTCGACCCTGAGCTCATCGAGATGGACTGGGCGGCTGTTCCCGGCCTCGTCCGCTCCGTGACCACTCACCGGGCACTGGTCGTGCTCATGACCTCGATCGACGCGCCCGGGGCCTCGCGCGGACTGCTCGGGATGCTGCCCCAGCTGACCCGCAAGCACACCGTCGTCGTCTCTTCGGTCACCGATCCCTCGATCCTGGAAGCTTCGCGCGCCAGGGGCAATCGCGACGAGGTCTACCGAGCGGCAGCGGCTGAGCGGGCCATGCTCGACACGACGCGGGTGTCGGCCGCCATCCGTCAGCTGGGAGCGGATGTCGTCACGGGCGCCCCATCCGAATTGCCTCCCGCCCTCGCCGACCGGTACATCGCACTCAAGGCCGCGGGGCGTCTCTAACCGTAATGAGGCGGCGAGGTTCTCTCGGGTCGCCGCGGGGCTGCGCTAGCCTGCCAAGGCGCCCGATGCCGCGCGCTCAATTCATCAGTCGTCAGCACACAACGTGCATCACCACAAAGGACTACCCATGGCCGCCACCAGCGACGCCCCACACTCACTCACCTCCCGCCTCCTCGCGGAATCCTTCGGAACATTCCTGCTCGTGTTCGGTGTCATCGGAACGGCCCTGTTCACGTCCGGCAACACGGGAATCCTCGGGGTTGCGCTCGCGATCGGACTCACCGTCGTCGTCGGCGCATACGCGTTCGGCCCGATCTCCGGTGCGCACTTCAACCCCGCGGTAACCCTCGGCGCCGCTGCGGCCGGACGCCTGCCATGGCGTGACGTGGTGCCGTACATCGTCGCCCAGATCGTGGGTGGCGTCGTCGCATCCACCTTTCTTCTGGCGATCGCCGCGGGGGGTCCGAAAGGCTTTCTCGACAGCGTGGTGAAGGGCGGCTTCGCCTCGAACGGGTTCGACAGCCACTCCCCGGCCGGATTTGACCTGCTGTCTGTGGTTCTCGTCGAGCTCATCCTGACGGCGCTGTTCCTCTACGTGATCCTCTCCGTCACCCACCGTCGGGCAGCCGCCGGGTTTGCGCCGCTCGCCATCGGCCTCGCTCTCACGCTCATCCACCTCGTGGCGATCCCGATCAGCAACGCGTCGGTCAACCCGGCCCGCTCGATCGCGACCGCGATCTACGGTGGGCCGGCGGCGCTCGGTCAGCTGTGGGTCTTCATCGTCGTCCCGATCCTCGGGGCTCTCGTCGCCGGATACACGTACAGGTTTCTGTTCGACCGTGCCCCGCTCGCCGAGGAGTCCTACCTCGAGCCGCTCGACTTGGCCGGCGACGCCTGACCCAGGTCGCGTCTGCGGCACTTCGTAACGTCTGCGCCTGCTCGAGCCGGCGCAGACGTTACGAAGGCCAGCGCGCGCGTTACTCCGGGACGCCCACCGGCTCGGCGGCGGCATTGGCCGTCTCGCCCTGCGTCGCGAGATTCACCCGTAGCCGGGCCCCGAGATCCGCATCGACGTTCGTCCAGTACTGGAGGAAACGCTCCGTGATCTCCGGGACGCTCAGCGCAGTCCCCTGGCCGGTGAGGGTCTCGAGGAGTCGTGCCCTCGCGGCATCGTCGAAGACGTCGCGGTAGAGCGTTCCCGGCTGGCCGAAGTCGTCGTCCTGCGAGTGCAGCGTCGCCGCGGCCCGGACGAGCGCGCCATCACTCTCCCAGCTGCCTTCGCCCGCGGCCGCGGCATCCGCCACCGGGCCACCGAACGAATTCGGAGCATAGTCCGGTGCGGATGCCGACTTGAAGCCGTGTCGAGCGGCACCGTCCTGCGAATAGTTGTGAGTCGCACTCTTCGGCGCATTGACCGGGATCTCGTTGTAGTTCGTGCCGACCCGGTACCGCTGGGCATCCGGGTAGGAGAAGATGCGCGCCATGAGCATCTTGTCCGGACTGACACTGATCCCGGGGACCGTGTTCGCCGGCGAGAACGCTGCCTGCTCGATCTGGGCGAAGAAGTTCTCGGGGTTGCGGTTGAGCGTGTGCGTGCCGACCCTGATGAGCGGATAGTCGGAGTGCGGCCAAACCTTCGTGAGGTCGAAGGGGTTGAAGCGGTAGGTCTTCGCGTCCTCGTAGGGCATCACCTGCACGTGCAGGTCCCAGGACGGGAAGTTGCCCGCCGCAATCGCGTCGTGGAGGTCCCGTCGGTAGTGGTCGGCGTCCGCGCCCGCGATGAGTTCGGCCTCCGCGGCCCCGATCTCGACGTGGCCCTGGTTGGACGTGAAGTGGTACTTCACCCAGAACCGCTCGCCTGACGCGTTGATCCACTGGTAGGTGTGCGAACCGAAGCCGGGCATTTCGCGCCACGAACGCGGCAGACCGCGGTCACCCATGAGGTAGGTGACCTGGTGGGCGGACTCCGGGGACAGCGTCCAGAAGTCCCACTGCATGTCGGGATCGCGAAGACCCGAACCGGGCAGTCGCTTCTGCGAGTGGATGAAGTCCGGGAACTTGATTCCGTCGCGGATGAAGAACACCGGCGTGTTGTTGCCGACGATGTCGTAGTTACCGTCCGTCGTGTAGAACTTGACGGAGAATCCGCGAACATCCCGCCAGGTGTCGGGGCTGCCTTGCTCGCCCGCCACGCTCGAGAAGCGCTGCAAGGTCTCTGTGGTCGTGCCCGGCTGGAACACGGCGGCCCTGGTGTAGCGCGAGACGTCTTCGGTCACCTCGAAGGTGCCGAATGCCCCGCCACCCTTCGCGTGCACGATCCGCTCCGGAATGCGCTCGCGGTTGAACTGCGCGAGCTTCTCGACCAAATAGCGGTCGTGGAGCGCGGTCACCCCGTCGACGCCGGCCGTGAGCGAGTGCTCATTGCTGGACACCGGGGTCCCGGTCTGGGTGGTGAGTGGTTCGGTCACGATATCTCCTTCATTTTCGATACTTCGTCAATTGCAGGTCTGCAGTTGGGGCAGAGGCCCCAAAAAGTCACTTCGGCCGCCGAAACCAGGTAGCCGTTGGTGGTGCTCGGCGTGAGGCACGGGGCGGAGCCGTGCACGCAGTCAACATCCGCCACCGCGGCGCAACCCGAGCAGACGACGTGGTGATGGTTGTCGCCGATGCGGCGTTCGTAGAGCGCGGCAGAGCCGGCCGGCTCGATGCGGCGGATGAGGCCCGCCGCCGCGAGGTCGGCGAGCACGTTGTGCACGGACTGCACCGAGATCGAGGGAAGGCCTGCCTGCATGAGCTGCCAGAGCGTACCGGCGTCGGAATGCGGGTGTTCGTCGAGAGCGGCGAGGAGGGCGCGGCGCCCCGGCGTGACCTTCAGTCGCGCACCGCGCAACTGGCCCTCGATGTTCGCGATCACGTTCTCGAGTCTGCCACCAATCGTGAACGACTCAAAATTGAGAACGCATCAGCCCGAAACGATGCGCCGGGCGCCGGATTCGAACTCGTCAAGATCCCCGGTCTGCCCCTCCCTGAATGCGCGTCGGCCGATCACCCACTGGTAGGACAGGAACGCGCCGAGGGCAATCGTCCCGATCGCGATCTTTATCACCCATGGCCAGGCCTGGCGCGTGACGAAACCCTCGATGACGCCCGAGACGAGAAGCGACAGGATGAGCCCGATCGCGACAGTGAAGAGGGCGCGGCCCTCCTCCGCGAGGGCCTGACTGCGCGTTCGTGCGCCCGGCGCGATCCAGGACCAGAAGATCGCCATCCCCGCCGCGCCGGCCACGAAGATCGAGTAGAGCTCGAGCTGGCCGTGGGGAGCGATGTAGAGGAAGAAGATGTCCAGTCGATTGTGGGAGCCCATCAGTGCGGCCGACAGGCCAATATTCTGGGCGTTGCTGAAGAGCAGGTATGGCGCGTATACGCCGACGATCCCGAAGGCGATGCACTGAGCCGCGAGCCAGGCGTTGTTGGTCCAGACCTGGCCGGTGAACGACGACGGCGAGTGCGCCGAGTAGTAGTTCACGAAGTCCTGCTCGACGAACTGTTTGCGGAACTCCGCCGAACCGAAGGTAGCGAGCACTCCGGGAGTGTTGAGCGCCCACAGGGCATAGAGCGTGGCGACCACGCCGGTGGCGAGGGCGACGACGAGAGACAGCCAGCGGATGCGAAACAGTGCGGCGGGCAGCTGGGCGAGGAAGAAGGTCGGCAACCGGCTGAGCACGTTGTTGCCGGCACCCGTGAAACGGAGGCGCGCCCTGGAGAGCGCCAAGGACAGCCGGTCGCCCTGTATCGACTGTCCCGCCGTGGTCTTGATAGCCGAAAGCTGGCTGGCACCCGACTGGTAGTGCTCCACGAGATCGTCCGCTTCGCTGCCGGAAAACCGGCGTTTCGCGCCGAGCCGGGCAAGCTCGTCCCATTCATCGCGGTGCGCGGCGGAGTAGGCGTCGAGGTCCATCTGCTTAAATACTAGACATGGTCTCAGATTCGGTTACCCCTCCGGTCGTCGCGGTCTACGACGACGCCGAGCTGATGACCGGGGAAGCCGTCGGGCTCGACCTCCGTCCGACGAGTTTCGTGCTCAGGGCCGCCGGCGCGATCATCGATTTCTTGGTCTCGATGGGCCTATGGCTGCTCATCGTCTTCGCAATCTCGACCCCCTTCTTTTCGGCGTTGCTCGACCCGGCGAGCGGCGCGGCCATCACCATCGCGGGCCTCGTCTTCTGCATCGTCGTGATCCCGACGACCGTCGAGACTGCCACCCAGGGCAAGTCGCTCGGCCGGCTCGCGGTCGGTGCCCGCATCGTGCGCGACGACGGCGGATCGATCGGATTCCGCCACGCCCTCATCCGGGCTCTCACCGGCGTTCTCGAGATCTTCTCCACCCTTGGTGGGATCGCCGCGATGGTCGCGCTTCTCAACGGCCGTTCGAAGCGACTCGGCGACCTCCTCGCAGGCACCTACAGCCAGAACGAACGCATCTCCGGCGTGAACCTGCCGGTCTTCGGGGTCCCCGTTCCCCTCATCGAGTGGGCGAAAACCGCGGACGTCGCACGGATGCCCGATGGGCTCGCGAGACGGGTCGCCCAATTTCTGCAGCAGGCTGCCCATCTCACCCCGGACGCCCGCCAACGACTCTCCCGGCAGCTCGCCGGCGAGGTCTCGCGTTACGTGTCACCTCTCCCGCGCGAGGACGCTGAACTCTTTCTCGCCGCCGTCACGGCCGTTCGCCGGGACAGGGAGTACCAGGCCCTGCAGCTCGAGCGCCGCCGGCTCGACTTGCTGGAGCCTGTTCTCGGCGGGCTGCCGCACGGGTTTCCCGACCGCTGACGCCGTCCGCAGGCTCAGGCGGCTCGCTCAATAGCGGTAGTGGTCGACCTTGTACGGGCCATCGACGCTGACGCCGAGGTAACCGGCCTGCTCTCGCGACAGCACCGTGAGCTTCACACCAAGGGCGTCGAGATGCAGGCGTGCGACCTTCTCATCCAGAAGTTTCGGCAGAACGTAGACCTTCTTCTCGTAGTTCTCACCGTGGGCGAAGAGCTCGATCTGGGCCAGCACCTGGTTGGAAAACGAGTTGCTCATCACGAAGGACGGGTGGCCTGTAGCGTTTCCGAGGTTCATGAGTCGTCCCTCGGAGAGCACGAGCACACTGCGGCCGGACGGCAAACGCCACTCGTGAACCTGCGGCTTGATCTCGATACGCTGCGCCCCCGGGAGCTTCTCGAGGCCGGCGATATCGATCTCGTTGTCGAAGTGGCCGACGTTGGCGACGATCGCGAGGTGCTTCATGCCGAGCAGGTGGTCGACGGTGATGACGTTCTCGTTGCCCGTGCCGGTGACGAAGATGTCCGCCTCGCCGAGCACGCTCTCGATGGTGGTGACCTGGAAGCCGTCCATGGCCGCCTGCAACGCGTTGATCGGGTCGATCTCGCTCACGATCACTCGAGCGCCCTGGCCCTTGAGCGCCTCAGCGGCGCCCTTTCCGACATCACCGTATCCCGCGACGAAGACGACCTTCCCACCGATGAGAACGTCGGTCGCCCGGTTGAGCCCGTCGGGAAGAGAGTGACGGATGCCGTACTTGTTGTCGAATTTGGACTTGGTCACGGAGTCGTTGACGTTGATCGCCGCGAACTGCAGCTCCCCCGACTTCGCCAGCTCGTAGAGACGGTGGACACCCGTGGTCGTCTCCTCCGTCACCCCCTTGATTTCGGCCGCGATCCGGGTCCAGCGGTCGGCCGACGACGCGAGAGAAGCCCGGAGGGTATCGAGGATGACCCGCCACTCGTGGCTGTCGCTCTCCGCGGCATCCGGAACCGCGCCCGCGAGCTCGAACTCGCGTCCCTTGTGCACGAGGATCGTCGCGTCACCGCCGTCGTCCAGGATCATGTTCGGGCCGGCCCAGCTCTCACCGGCGGCCGCGGACTCCGCGGACCAGTCGAAGATCTGCGAGGTGCACCACCAGTACTCCTCAAGGGTCTCGCCCTTCCACGCGAAGACGGGAACACCGGCGGGCGACTGCGGCGTGCCGGTGGGGCCGACCGCGATGGCTGCGGCCGCTTCATCCTGCGTCGAAAAGATGTTGCAGCTCGCCCAGCGCACCTGGGCCCCGAGCGCCACGAGAGTCTCGATCAACACCGCGGTCTGAACGGTCATGTGCAACGATCCGGCGATGCGGGCACCGGCGAGAGGCTTCGACTCGCCGAACTCTGCGCGGAGGGACATGAGGCCGGGCATCTCGTTTTCGGCGAGGCGGAGTTGGTGACGTCCGGCCTCGGCAAGCGCGAGGTCGCGGACCTTGAACGGCAGAACAGTGCTGGTGGATGCGATCGACATGACTCTATTGTCGCAGGCCGCGGCCAGTCCCCCTCCGAAAACGCAGGAGATGCGCGCCGACCGGTCGCAAAAACGCACCGAAACGGCGCGACGGAGCGGGATCTCCTGCGTTTTCGGCGGCGGCGGGGGTCAGAGCCGGATGAGGTCGAGCACCTCGTCGCGCACACGGAGCATGGCGTCGGGGGTCGCCGCCTCCACGTTGAGCCGCAGCAGCGGTTCGGTATTCGACGGCCGCACGTTGAACCACCAGAACGGTTCATCCGCCGACACCGTTCCGGTGACGGTGAGGCCGTCGAGTTCGTCGAACTCGCCGCGCCCGGTGAACGCCTCGACGATGCGGTCGTAGGCGGCCGGGATGTCCGTGACCGTGGAGTTGATCTCCCCGCTCAGTGCGTATGGCGTGTATTTCTTCGAGATGGTGGAGAGGGGCCCGGGCTGCGAACCGTACTCGGCGAGGAAATGCATCGCGGCAAGCATCCCGTTGTCCGCCCCCCAGAAGTCGCGGAAGTAGTAGTGGGCGGAGTGCTCGCCGCCGAAGATCGCGCCGGTCGCCGCCATCTCGTCCTTGATGAGCGAGTGGCCGACGCGCGTGCGCACAGGGATGGCTCCCGCGGCCTCGATCGTTTCCGGCACGATGCGTGAGGTGATGAGATTGTGGATCACGTAGATGTCGCCCTCTGCCTGCTGCCCCCGCACCCGCGTGATCTCGCGCAGTGCCACGACAGCGGCCACCGCGGAGGGGGTGACCGCGTCTCCTCGCTCGTCGACCACGAAACAGCGGTCGGCGTCGCCGTCGAATGCCAAGCCCAGATCGGCGCCATGGGCGACCACCGCTTTCTGCAGGTCGACGATGTTGGCGGGGTCGAGCGGGTTCGCCTCGTGATTGGGGAAGGTCCCGTCGAGATCGAAATAGAGCGGGATGATCTCGATCGGCAGCGCCGGGAGCCCCGCCGCAGTGCCCAACACGGCCGGCACCGTCAGACCGCCCATGCCATTGCCTGCGTCGACCACGATGCGAATCGGGCGGATGCCGCTGAGATCGACGAGGGACCTCAGGTAGGCCGCGTAGTCGGCCATGACGTCGAGCTCGCGATAGGAACCGGGCGCGGGGACGGACGGGACACCCGACGCGAGGTAGGCGGTAGCCCGGTCGCGAATCGCGCGAAGTCCGGTGTCGAAGCTGATGCCGCGCGCGCCCTTGCGGCTGAACTTGATGCCGTTGTAGGTCGCGGGATTGTGCGATGCGGTGAACATGGCGGCCGGCGCGTTCAGGTGCCCGGACGCGAAATAGGATTCGTCGGTCGAGCAGAGTCCTATCGAGACGACGTTCGCGCCGCGCGCCTGGGCACCGACGGCGAACGCGGCGGCGAACTCCGGGGACGAATCGCGCATGTCGTAGCCGACCACGACATCCATTCCCGCCGCGTCGACCTCGTCGACGAACGCAGCAGAGAGCGCCGTGACCACCTCCTCGGTGAGCTGCGAGCCCACCAGGCCTCGCACGTCATAGGCCTTGACGAACGGCACGAGATCGATGGGACCGGTTGCGGGAGCAGCATTCATACCCAAAACCTACCGTGGGTCTCCCTACGAGGCGCCCAGCGAGACGTGCCTCACGACCTGCCACCCCTGCGGTACCGAGAGCCGATCGGCGTGCTTTTCGCACAGATCGTGGCTGTGCGGTTCCGCGCTGCGGCTGAGGGGACCGAGCACGGCCATCGAATCCGCGTACACCCAGGTGAGGGTGGACACCGCGTCGTTCGTACAGGCGACTTTGCTACACGGTCTTCCGTCCATTTGATTCCACCCTAACGATCGGGCCCGATCGAAGTCGAAGCCTCGCCGGATAGAATCTCTCAATGGCCCGACAGAGAAGTTCACATACCTCGGCGCGGGCGGGCTCGCGCGATCGTCACGGTCGCGGCATCCGCTCGGCCGTCACGGGGCCGCACCTACCACTCCTTCACACACGCGCCGACGTGTTCGACATGACGGTCGCCTCGACCGCCGAATATCTCAAAGACATGTGGCCGGATGAATTGGCCGCTGTCACCTTCGAAGTGGCCGGGCTTCCCAGCGAGGTCGACACTGCGAGCGGGATCGCACGGTGGCACGTGTTGGCGCCGGAGCGGCGGGTCATCCTGTTCCGGCTCCCCATAGAACGACTTGCGCGACTGCACCGCCACGACGAACTTCACCGCCGCATGCTCATCGAGAGTTGCGTGTTCCGCGCCGTCGCGGAACTGCTCGGCAAGGACCCGTGGGACCTCGCGCCGGAGCGCTTCCGGCACCTCTAGGGGTAGACCCTGATCGGACGCGATGCCGGGGCCGATGGGCTGACGGAGTACGCCGAGAGCTGTCCGTCGCCGAGATAGCTCACCGCGAGGGCGAGTCGGTCGAAGCCGCTGAGGGTGTAGGTCTGCGAGGCCACCACCGGTTGGGCGACCGCCCGCCCGGCCGGGACCGTCACCGTGATCGGTGCGTCGCTGCCGGACTTGAGCGTCACTGTCGCCGGTTTGCGCGTGGCGTTGTCGAGGTGGAGCACCGGCGACGGACCCGGCGCAACAGCCACGAGCGCCTGCCGGTCGAGAGGCGTCGCGGCGGCGAGCCAGGCGAAGTCGGTCTGGCCCGTGGTTCCGACGGTCGACACCCGTGCCCCCGCGACGAGCGGCTGGTCACTGGCGATGGACACCGAATAGTTGCCCTCGGGAAACGAGTCGAGCGGCACGTCGGTGACGACTCCGGCCGCGACGACGACGCTCACCGTCGTTCCCGTGCCGGTGCCGCTCTCTGGCGTCACGCTGATCTCTGTGTGCGCTGCCTTCGCACCGGGCACCAGCAGGCGGATGACGGTGCGAAGGTCCGCAAAGCCCGGCTCCGCCTCGCGCGCGGTCAGCGCGGCGGAACCCGCAACGACGACGCCGGGGATCACGTTGAGCCGCGACGGACCGCTTGCGGCGCCGACGATGTCGACTCCCCCCGGCTCGAGCGTGCGCACCGTCGACTGCTGCAGGTTGGCGACGACCTGGCCCCCCCGACTCTGCACGCGCACGACCGGCGAGGCGGCGCCCGGGGCGAAGCCGGCAAGGGAGAACACGCGCTGCCCTCCGGCCGCGACCACGATGCCGGCGCTGCCCGCCGCCGAGACGGTGCCCGCCTCCGAATACAGGCTCAGGGAAACGGTCGCGTTGACGTTGCTCGGATTGCTGATCGTCAGGAGGGTCGTCCTGCCGGTATCGGTGGCGCCGCCGACCAGCCAGCTGTCGCTCGTGCCCTCGGAGCACTCCGTGGCCGCGAAGCCGACCAGGTCACCGACCGCCACCGTCTGCGACTGGCTGCCCGCCAGAAGCGGCGGTTTCGTCGCCTGCTGCGCGGCGGGCGCGAGCGTCAGAACGCTGGGCGCGACGCCCGAGTTGTTGTCGGTCGTCGACAGCACGGACGATTCGGCCCTGCCCGCTGTCTGCCCGTAACGCACCGTTGGATGGCCGACCGAGGTCACCGCCGTCGCATTCTGCCCGGCGTCATTGCCGAGTTTCAGGATGGGTCCAGGGCAGACCCGCTGCTGCCCCGCCGGAACGGGCACCACGACGGTCGAGGGCGGAGTGACCGTGTGCGAGGGCAGCGGAAGCCAGGCCGCGGCCGCGATCGTCACAGCGGCCACGACGGTGCCGATCGTTCCCGCCACGATTCTGGCGCTGACGATGATCGCCCCGCGCGCACCCTTCTTCGCCGGTCCTTCGTCGACCGCCTCGGGGATCTCCTCTGGTTCGGATACCGGATCAGTCATGATCGTCCTCTTCGAAGGTGCTGGCAGGTTCGCCGAGCACGGAACCGCTCACGGCCGTGCGCCGACGCCGCCGAGCCGTGGGAACCCCGAGCAGCAGGGTGAGCCCGAAGACGGTGGCTTGACCGAGCAGGATGCCCGCGCCGAGGGGCGTTCCCGTGTTG
>FSWR01000073.1_pt1 | contig 39794 bp, 35 predicted proteins | sample 1638041 | NCBI WGS metagenome assembly FSWR01 (sample SAMEA3914789, study PRJEB12502) | metagenome | biome: forest; material: soil | place: Canada | collected 2011-07-03 | depth 0.3 m | reverse complement strand
GTCGAAAACGGCCCGCAGGACTGGTCGTTCGGGTTCGGTCGGGCGCAGTACGCCACGGGCGAGCTCGCGGTGCCCGCCGCGGCTCAGCGGTCGACGAGCGTGACCTCGAACGAGTAGAGGTCCGGCCGGTAGCAGTGTTGGCCGAATTCCACCGCGCGACCAGAGTTGTCGAAGGCCGTGCGTGACATCGTCAGCACGGCAGCCCCGCGCGGGAGATCGAGGAGTTCACTCTCCCGAGCGGTTGCCGCCCTGGCACCGATCTGTTGCTTGGCGACGCGCATCGTGACTCCGCGAGCGCGCAGCAACTGGTAGAGGCCGTGTTTCGAGAGAGCGTCGACATCCAGATCGACGAAATCGGCCGGCAGGACATTGTCGAGCAGAGCGAGGGGCACTCCGTCCGCGCGTCGAAGGCGCGAGAGGTGGATCGTTGGGCTGCCGGACGCCACTCCGAGGATTTCGGCGATCCTGTCGTCCGCCGTCGAGGTCTCCGCCGAGAGCACCACGGTATCCGGACGTTGCCCGGTGCGCTGCAGGTCTTCGAACAGGCTGGTGAGTTCGACGTTCCTCGTGACCTTGCCGTGCACGACCTGTGTGCCGATTCCCCGTCGACGCACGAGGAGTCCCTTATCGACCAGTTCCTGGATGGCCCGCCGAATCGTGGGACGCGAGAGTCGGAGTCGATTGCCCAGGGCGACTTCGTTCTCGAGCCGCGCGCCCGCGGGCAGAGTCTGGTCGCGGATCGATTGCTCGAGTCTCTGGGCGAGCTGGTAATAGAGGGGAACGGGACCGGAGCGATCGAGATCGAGGAACAGGTCGACCGGAAGCATTTGCTCCGCTTGTGCCATTGCTACTCCCTGTTCGCGCGTGACGCGCGGGTAATAGCACCCGTTGTCCTGACAATAATATACCTTCGCATGCTCCTGCCCACGGATCCGGTCCCCGGTCGCGTTGCCGACTCGAAGAGACCGAACCGGGTCAACCGATCACGCGCCGGCCCTTTATCCTCGGTAGAGAACGAACGATGGGAGCCCGACGACATGGCTGACGAAACTCTCCGCCTGCCGAACACGATCTTCCGGGCGGTGTTCAACCTCGGCGAGAAGCGAGCGGCGAAGATCACACTGCCGCCCGCGCTCGCGAATCCCGAACTCTTCGCCGAATGGCTCGAAGACGAGCAGGCGATCGCCCTGTATGTCGAATTCGATGACGGCCAACTGCACGTCGATTGCTCGGCCGCCGGGATCGAGTACCACTTCCACGACGGCTCCGGCGACAGCAGCGAGACCAGTCCCTGGTCGGCAGCCGAAACGGAGGTACTGGTCGAGTGGGCCTCGATGCTCGCGTCAGAGTTCTTTGCCCGGATGCCGGACCTGATGGAAGACGTCGAGGAGGCGGCCGCCTGGCAGGACGCCGGATATCCGCTCTACGTCTGTGAGACGGATCCGGCAATGCTCGACCTGCTCGAGGTCGAGATCGAGGGGGAGATCCTCACTCTTCCCTGGCTCGGGTCTGGCCAGGTCGGCCAGGAGCATCTCGAGGGTGACAATCATCCCGTCGCACTCCTGTGGAACCCCGTGCAGGAGAACCCGGACCAGGCGATCGCGACCGCGTGGCTCGACCCGGCCACCGGCGAGCCGGCGACCGCGGCCGAGCCAGGCGTGGACTGGGATGCCGTCGGCCTGCCCGCCGACGAGGTTCTCGCCTGGCTGGAGGGCACCTACCTGAACAACCACATCACCCCGGACCCGGAGAGCGCGCTGATCCACGCCGCGCTGCTGCGCATGGGCGGGCTCGACGGTGAGTAGCTGACTCTCGTTGCGCATTGTGACGGTCTGATTCGCCGACCTGCCGCGCTGGCGGAAGGATCGGATGCAGCGGTCGCGGCAGAGCTGCGCCAGCCTCGATACGGAGCGCAGATGACGAAGCAGATTTCATTCAATCTCTTTGAGATGAACACGGTCGGGCACATCTCTCACGGACTGTGGGTGCATCCTTCCAATACGCGACACCGGTTCAACGACCTCGATTTCTGGATCGAGGAGGCGAAACTCCTCGAAGATGGCCTTTTCGACGCGGTGTTCCTCGCCGATGTCATCGGAACATACGACGGATACCGCGGCGGTCCGGAGACGGCGTTGCGTGAGGGCGTGCAGATTCCGAGCAACGATCCGCTGCTCGTGATTCCCGCGATGGCGGCCGTCACGAAGAACCTCGGATTCGCCGCCACCTTCTCCACGACCTATGAGCCGCCCTTCGCCTTCGCACGACGCGCGAGCACCCTCGATCACCTCACCAAGGGCCGATTCGGCTGGAACATCGTGACCTCGTATCTGCCCAACGCGGCGCGCAACTTCGGGCTCGAGGACGAGGTGGCCCACGACGACCGCTACGGCATCGCCGAGGAGTACCTCGAGGTGCTCTACAAGCTGTGGGAGGGCTCATGGGACGACGACGCTGTGGTGCGCGACCGCGAGAGCCGTATCTACACGGACCCGTCGAAGGTGCGTTACATCAACCATGTCGGCGCTCACTACAGGGTCGCCGGCCCGCACCTGAGCGAACCGTCAGTGCAACGCACCCCCGTGCTGTTCCAGGCTGGCAGCAGCACGCGCGGAAAAGCCTTCGCCGCGCGGCACGCAGAGGGTGTCTTCGTTGGCGGTACCACCATCGAGTCATACCGAACGAATGTGGCCGACATCCGGGGTCTTGCCGATGAGAACGGCCGGGGGCGCGACAGCGTGAAGACGTTCGCGAGCGCGGTGATCGTCGTCGACAAGGATCGCGAGAGCGCCATGGTGAAAGCCGAGGAGTACAAGAAGCTCTCCAGTGCCGAGGGCTACCTGGCCCACGCGGGTGGCGGCGGCATCGATCTCGCCGCCTACCCCAAAGAGGCGTTGATCTCCGACATCCTGGCCGCCGAGAACAGGCAGGGTCGTGACAACTCGCCGGAGAACCGCCGGTACGCGCCCGGGGTGACCGTTGGCGACGCGCTCGAGACGTTGACCCGGTTCGATCGGAGTGCCTTCTTCGTCGCCGGATCTCCCACGGATGTCGCGGACGCGATCGAAGGCTGGGTGCGCGACACCGACCTCGACGGTTTCAATCTGCGCCAGTTCCTCACGCCCGGCACCGCCGAGGACTTCATCGCCTACGTGATCCCCGAACTTCAGCGCCGTGGGCTTTACCGCACGAAGTACGAGGAGTCCACCCTGCGTGAACGGCTGTTCGGCGCGGGCAACACCCGGCTGCCCGACCAGCACCCGGGTGCGCGTTACCGGGGTGGGGCGCACCTGGGCGATGCGTCGGCGATCTGACCGGCCCTGCCGCTCCGGCCCCTGTATTGGGGGTAACCCAACCCGGAGACATCGTCATACCCCCCTGTTAGGGTTGACCCAGATGCAGGGGGACTTCGTCTTCTTCTGGGTCTCCTGATGGTCAACTGTTCAGCGCGGGGGCGCCGGACGCGACGCACCAGGTTTGTCTTCTAATCGGGAAATTAGGGACATAACCCCGATCGCCGCCGCTCCGCAAGGAACGGCGGCGATCAGTTAGTTAAGGGCCGAGCAGTTCGAACGCCGGAATCGCGCAGGGCGCGGCTCCCGCAGTGCCCGGCAGTCTCGGCGCCCAGGCCGGAAACTCGCGTGGATCGTCGCGCGGCACCCACCGACCCTCTTCGATGTCGTACGTCCAACTCGGCCCGCTCTCCACCAGGGTGCGCAACCCTGCGATGAGCCGATCGACGTCATCCTCGGTCGAGCCGACGCCGACACTGGCACGGAGGGCGCCCTCAGGCACACCGAGGGATGCGAGAAGCGGATGGGCGCAGAATCGGCCGTCGCGAACACCGACACCGTGCTCCGCCGACAGGTAGGCGGCCACGAGTCCGGAGTCGTGACCGGCGACCGCGAAACTGACGACGCCGACCGTTTCGCCGGAATCCGGCCAGATACGCAGCGTGCGGACCCCCGGCAGAGCCTCGAGCCCGGTGCGCAGCCGGTCGACCAGGTGCCGTTCGTGGTCGAGTCGGGCCGCGTCATCCGCGCCTCCAAGCACATCGAGCGCGCGCGCGATCGCGGCGGCGCCGATGACGTTCGGGCTTCCTGCCTCGTGCCGAGCCTCACCGTCGGTGTATTCGGCGTGCTCGATGGTGACGTTGCGCACGGCTCCGCCGCCGAGGAGGTAAGGGTCGGCTCCATCCAGCCAGTCCCGCCGCCCGACGAGGGCGCCGGACCCGTAGGGCGCGTAGACTTTGTGGCCCGAGAACACGAGGTAGTCGACCCCGGTTGCCGTCAGGTCGACCCGGCGGTGAGGGACCAGTTGCGCGCCATCGACGGCGAGCCGGGCGCCGTTTCGGTGGGCGAGCTCCGCGAGTTCGGAGAGCGGCAGCACCTCGCCGGTGACATTGGACGCGCCCGTCACCGCCAACAGCGCGAAGGACCGCTGTTGCAGGGCGGTGGCGACGGATGCCACGGTGGCGGCGAGGCTGGAGCTCGCCAGCAGCACTCGGTGTTCGCCACCCCGCCATGGCAGCAGGTTTGCGTGGTGCTCGATGTCGAGAATGAGCACGGCGCCTCGCACGGAGCGGGCTAGGAGGTTGAGAGCATCCGTGCTGTTGCGGGTGAAGATCACGAGGTCGTCGTCTCGCGCACCGAGGTGACGGCGCACGGCGTTTCTGGCCGACTCGTAGAGTGAAGTGCTCACCTGCGAGAGATATCCAGCGCCGCGATGCACGCTCGCGTAGTAGGGGAGTACTTCATCGATGTGCTCGCGCACCGCGAGGAGCGCAGGCGCACTCGCCGCGTAGTCGAGGTTCGCGTAGACGACCTCGCCACCGGACACGAGTGGCACGCGCGTGCCTTCACCCGTGACCGGCAGAAATGGTTTGGCTGGCATCCACCGAGGCTAGTCAGCGCTCGCGTGACCCGCCATCCTTGTCGTAACAGTGCGCAGCAATCATCAGGTCGCCGACGGGCGGCCCAGAGCTGGAGTCGTTACCTGGCGGGACTAGAACAGGTGGTATACAGGGGTATAGGCAATCTAAGTCGAGAGGCCCGGCGATGACCGACCTGCGTGATTCAACAATGTCGATCCGAGCGGACTATCCGGAGCCGCTGTGGATCCAGGCGGTCAATCTCATCAACAGCGAGATCGCGAGCGGCGTACTCAAACCGGGGATGCGTCTACCGCCGGAGCGGGAACTCTGCCAGCAGCTCAATATCAGTCGGGTCACGCTCCGCAAGGCGCTCACCAAGCTCGTCGAGGACGGCGTGCTCAGCGCGTCGCACGGGCGCGGCTGGTATGTGGCGATGGGCGCGGTGAACAAAGAGTGGCCGAACAGCCTCGAGTCGTTCAGCGAAACGGCGGAGCGGATGGGGCTGACCGCGTCATCCGAGGTCCTGCGTTCGGAGGTTGCCCCCGCGAGCCTCGATGAGGCCGAAGAGCTGTCCATCGCGCCGGGCACCCCGCTCTTTCACCTCGAGCGTGTTCGTCTGCTCAACGGTGTGCCCATCGCCATCGACCTCACGAGAATTCCCGCCGACCTCGTGCCCGGCTTCACCGAGGTCAACTTCGCAACCGATTCGCTGTACGAGAAGCTGGCGGAGGCGGGCCTCGAATTGTTGCGCGCTGACTCCACCATCGAAGCGCGCGAGGCGGACGACTATGTGGCGAAGCACCTCGTGCTCGATGTCGGCAAACCCGTGCTCGTGATGAAGCAGCTGGTCGTCGACAACGCGGACAGGCCGCTTTTCACCTCGACGATCCAGTACAGCGGCGATCGATACCGCCTGCGCACCTTCTTCTCGCGGTCGAACGCCCTCTCGCGCGCCAGAGGCGGCCGCTAGCCGGACTGACCGGAGCCGAGGCCCTCGAGCATCGCACGCACGGCAGCGTCGTCGTCCCACGACCGCGCCCAGTGCAGCGAGACGTTGTCTTGCGTCAACTCGAGGTTGACGGGCGAGACGATGACCTCGGGGTGCCCGAGGTAGCGGCCAGGGTCGACGATCCACGGGTCCGATTTCGGGTCGGGCGCCGCGCGTACGAGAAACTGCGTGTACGGATGGATCGGATTGAGGATCACCGCATCACTCGGTCCGCGTTCCACGACGCGGCCGGCGCGCATGACCACGATCTGCGACGAGAAGTGTCGCGCGGTCGCAAGGTCGTGCGTGATGTACAGCACGGCGAGGTTGCGCTCGAGCTTGAGGTCGTTGAGCAACTGCAGGATCTCGAGGCGAATCGAGACGTCGAGCATCGACACCGGCTCGTCCGCGATCAGCACCTCCGGCCGCGGAGCGAGGGCGCGCGCGATGGCCACGCGCTGTCGCTGGCCTCCGGAGAGCTCATGCGGGTACTTCGCGAGGATCGTTTTAGCGGGGGAGAGGTTGACGGATTCCATGAGTCGAAGCAATTCCCGCTCCTCCTCCACGGCCTCGTGCACGATGCCGTGGATGCGCAGCGGCCTCGTCAGCTGGTGGCGGATGGTGAGAGCGGGGTTGAGCGACGAGAACGGGTCCTGGAAGACCATCTGCACGCGTGAGCGGTAACGCTTCGTGGCTCGCCGTCCCTGCCCGATTGCCTCCCCGTCGAGCGTGACGGTTCCGGATGTCGCGTCCACCAGCCGCACCAGCATCTTGGCGATCGTCGACTTGCCGCTTCCGCTCTCGCCGACGAGAGCGACGGTCTCGCCGGGACGAACGATGATAGACACGTCATCGACGGCCTTCAGATGCGCGGCGCGCCAGCCCGCTCCGCGAACACGGTAGTCCTTGCGCAGGTGCAGCGCCTCGAGAGTGGTCATCGTGGTCCTCCTGAGACGTAGCGGCTGCCCGTGATCGGCATCTCGCCGCGCAGGCTGGGAAACGAGCCAAGCAGATGCCGGGTGTATTCGTGCTGTGGCGAATTCTGGAGGGTGGCGGGTGTTCCCTGCTCGACGAGCTCGCCCGCGAGCATGATCCCGATGCGATCGCTGATCTCGAGCAGCAGGCCGAGGTCGTGGGTGATGAAGAGCACCGCAAAACCGAATTCGCCGCGCAGGCGATTGATCTCCTCGAGGATGTTCCGCTGCACCACGACATCGAGCGCCGTCGTCGGTTCGTCCATCACGATGAGCCGCGGGCGCAGGGCGAGCGCCATCGCGATCATCACTCGCTGGCGCATTCCTCCGGACAACTCGTGGGGGTAGCTCTTGAGCCGCTTCTCGTCGATACCCACCGTGCGCAGCAGATCCGCGGCCCGCGCCGTGCGTTCGGCCCGCGACATCCGTGCGCCGTGGTCCTTGAAGACGTCGCCGATCTGCGAACCGATGGTGTGCACGGGGTTGAGCGCGTTCATCGCCCCCTGGAAGACCATCGCGATCTCCTCCCACCGGAACCGGCGCAGCGTCTCGCCGTCGAGACGAAGGATGTCCACCTGCGTGTCGTCGTTCGCCGCCCACTCGATCGATCCGCCGGTGATCTCCGCCGGTGGCTGCAGCAGCCGGGTCACGGCATAGGCGAGCGTCGACTTGCCGCACCCGCTCTCGCCGGCGAGGCCGTAGATCTCGCCGGGGCTGATGTACAGGGAGACGTCCTTCACGGCGGTGACGGGTGCGGCAACCTGGTACTGCACGGTGAGGTTGTTGATCGAAAGCAGCGGCTGTCTCATTTGCCGCCTCTCTTCGCCTTGGGTCGCAGCACGGCAAGTGTGCGCAGTCGCGGGTTGATCCGCTCGTCGATGCTGAAGTTGATGAGGCCGAGCGCTGCTCCGAGCACCGCGATGCAGAGCCCCGGTGGCACGAACCACCACCACGCGCCGAGCGAGATAGCCTGCGCGTTCTGGGCGAAGAACAGGATGCTTCCCCACGACCGTCCGCCGGGAGCGCCGAGGCCGAGGAAGGAGAGGCCTGCCTCCGCGAGGATCGCCCCCAGGGCGCCGAACACGAACTGCGACGCGATGATCGGCATGAGATTCGGCAGGATCTCGCGCAGGATGATGCGCCAGGTCGACTCGCTCGCCACGCGTGCCGCATCGACGTAGTCGCGCGAGCGTACGGATAGCGTCTGCGCGCGAAGCACTCGAGCGGCTCCCGCCCAGCTCACGAGGGAGATGACGACGGCGATCACCAGGATGTCGCGCGACTGCACGTAGTCGGTGACGATAATGAGCAGCGGCAGGCCGGGGATCACGAGGAAGACGTTGCTGAGCAGGGAGGATGCCTCGTCCCACTTGCCACCGAGGAAGGCGCCGCCGACCCCGAAGATCATCGAGAGCACGACGGTCAACGCTCCCGCGACGACACCGATGATGACCGAACCGGTCGTTCCGGCGATCACCTGGGTGAGCACGTCCTGTCCGATGTTGGTGGTGCCGAGCAGATGCTGCAGCGAAGGCCCCTGGAGTCCGTCGGAGTTCGTCTGGTTCGGGTTCGGGGCGAGCACGGGGCCGAGAGCCGCGATGATGGCGAAGAGCGCGCAGATCGCGATGCCGACCCAGAATTTCCACGAGCCGCGCTTCACGATGCGGCGGCGGCCGTTTTCGTCCGCGAGGTCCGGTTCTGACTTCGAGAGGTCGGGCTCGGCGAGTTCTTGTTGGGAGAAGGTCATGGTGTCCTAGTTGGCGAGTCGCGTACGCGGGTCGATGAAGCCGTAGACGATGTCGACCAGGAGGTTGGCTCCGAGGACCGCGAGGGTGATCACGAGGAAGACGGCCTGCATGAGCGGGTAGTCGTTGTTCTGCACGGCCTGCAGCAGTGTGAAGCCGACGCCGGGGTAGGAGAAGACGGTCTCGGTCACGACCGAGCCGTTGACGATGAATCCGAGCGACATGGCGAAACCTGCGACGCTGGGCAGCAACGCATTGCGCATCGCGTACGAGCCGAACACCCGGCGCTGACGGAGTCCTTTCGCCCTGGCCGTGGTCACGTAGTCCTCGGCCATCGTCGAAACCATCATGTTGCGCGTGCTCAGCAGTTGGCCGGAGACGGAGGCGAGCACGATGGTGAAGGCGGGCAGCACGCCGTAGTAGACGGCAGAGCCGATGAACTCCGGGGTGAAAGCGGGCACGATGTTGAGGTCGTAGCCGCCCGCCACCGGGAACCAATGCAGGGTCAGCCCGAAGACGTAGACCAGCACGAGGGCGAGCCAGAAGTACGGGATCGCCGAGATGAAGGTCGAAACGGGGAGTAGACCGTCGGTCCAGCTGCCGCGCTTCCAGCCGAGCCACGATCCGAACACCACTCCGATGATGTAGCTGATCACCGTTGAGAGCCCGACGAGCACCAGGGTCCACGGGATCGCCTGCGCCACGACGTCGATTGCGGGTGTCGGGTAGTTGCTCACCGAGAGGCCGAAATTTCCGGTGAACAGATTGCCGAGGTAGTGAACGTACTGCACGATCAGCGGGTCGTGCGAGAGCCCGAACTGCAACTCGAGCGCGTGCCGCGCCTCCGGCGGCATCGGGCCGGAGCTCTGCGTCTTCGCGAGGATCACGTCGACGGGGTTTCCCTTGACGAGTCGCGGAAGCAGGAAGTTGAGGGTGATCGCAATCCAGGTCGCGATCAGATAGAAGCCGAGCTTCCGAAGGTAATAGCGCATGTTCTGTGGGGGTCCGCCCATTCGGCTGGATTGGTGGTCGGGCGAGAAAGCCCCGACCACCAATCCTGCAGTATTACTTGACTGGCTTGAGATCCTTCGCGACGAACCCGATGTCCGAGGCGAGCCAGTTCGACGGGTTCGCCCACAGGTTGTCGGTGGTCGGCATCCCGGTGAAGTACTGGTCACGATATGTCGAGACCGCGCCATTCTGGCTCAGCAGAATGTAGGGCTGGTTCTCGGCGAAATACGTGCCGAGCGCCTGATAAGTGGGCGTGAGCACCGCGTTGTCGCTCGTCGCAGTGAGCTTGCCGAGCAGGGCGTCGACGTTCGGGTCGGAGAAGCGCACGAAGTTGGTGGACGCATCCTTTCCGACGGCCGCCGTCTTCGACGAGTCGAGGCTGTCGCTGAACTGCTGGAACGGATTGGGCCCGGTCGGGATGCGGTCATCGAGCAGGTCGAAGTCCCCGGTCTGGCGAGCGGTCGTGTAGGCCCCGAGCGAGTCCTCCTGTGACGTGGCCTGGATGCCGAGCTTCGCGAAATCCTGCACCAGCAGCTGGTTTGCCGTGATCGTATCGGTGTAACCCGTCACCGTGAGGATCTTGAACACGATGGGCTGGCCATCTTTGCCGAGCAGATGCCCCGAGGAGTCCAGCTTGTAGCCGGCGTCGGCCAGCACCTTCTTCGCCTTGTCGAGGTTCGTCTCCATCGTCTTGCCCTTGTAGGCAGCAGGAATATAGGCGTCGTCGCGCGGGCTGAGCAGCATCGTCGGGTTGGCCGGGGTGTCCGTACCGCCGAAGGCCTGCTTGATGATGTTGTCGCGGTTGATGGAGAGGCTGAGCGCCTGTCGGAAGGCGAGATCGTTGAATGGCGCCTTCGTGAGGTTAGGCATCAGCACCTTCTGGTCCGCGGGGATGCTGGTGTACTTGTTGTACTTGCTCTTCTCGACGAAGGACTTCTGCACGTCCTGCAGCGCGATGCCTGCCCAGTCGAGCTGGCCGGCGTTGAGCGAGTTGAGTGCCGCCGCGTTTCCGGTTGAGCTGACCACGCGGATGCCCGCGACCGACGGCTTGCCCGCCTGGTAGTAGGCCGGGTTCTTGAGCATCGTGAAGGACTGCGGCGTGAATTGGCCGAACGTGAAGGCGCCGGTGCCGATCGGCTTCGGGTTGGTGGTCTTGCTCGGGTCCTTGATGTCCTTCCAGATGTGCTCCGGAACGATGAAGGTCAGTCCAAGCAGGCGAGACTCGTTGGGGAAGTCGGACGCGGTCAGGTTGATGGTGACATGGGTGTCGTCATCCGCCGTCGCGCCGGCCAGCTTCAGCCCATACAGGTTGAGCGCGTCGTTGCCTTTGATGAGGTTGTACGTGTACGCGACATCCGCCGCGGTGAAAGGCTTGCCGTCCTGCCACTTCACGCCACTCTGCAGCGTGACCCTGTAGCTGAGACCATCGGGGCTGACCGTGAAGTCCTTGCCGAGCCACGGCTGCGGCTTCTCGTTCTTGGCCGAGTTGTAGTAGAAGAGCGGTTCGTAGATGGCCCCGAGAATGGCGCCGTTGTTGCCGTAGGCGACATCGCTGACGAAGGGGTTGAAGTTGTTGGCCAGGTTGCCGGGGTTGCCGGGGTAGACGGCCACCAGGCGAGAACTCGCGCCACTCGAACTCGTACTGGACGACGAGCACCCGGTCACGGCGAGCGCGACCGCGGCGATGGCTGCAACGACGGCGGCCGCTCGCATTCTGTTTCTCAGTGTGAGTTGCACTTCACTATCTCCTCGGGATCTGACTACTGATGGTGGTGAACGACGTACGGATGCTGTGTTCGACACCTTGGGGGAGCGTCGGCGGCCGCTACCCATCCCGGCCGGCGAAAGCTGAGCGGCTGGGAAGGGTGGTCGGGACGCAAACCTCGTGCCCGCCAGCATAGGACGCTGTACATAGAGGTAGCAAGAGGTATTTGTTTCTCACGTGTTAAGTTCCCATTTGTATACCCGATGTGAACCATTCGTCTTGTTCCGCGAATTCCGACGTGTCTCAGCCAAACAGAATCACCGACTTGACGAAATCGTCGGCCCGAGACTCCATGAGTTCGAAGGCGTCATCGACGCCCTCCAGTCCGAAGCGGTGCGTTATGAGCGGCGCATAGCTGAACTGGCGATGTGCGATGAGGTCGAGGCCGTTCGCCATGGCCTTGATCGTGCGCTTGCGTACCGGCGAGAATCCGTTCACGATGGTTGCTCCCTTGTACCAGAGGCTCATATCCATCGGTGCCGTGCCGCTGTGGTGGTAGCCGACGACGCACACGGTGCCATAGTTTCGTACGAGCGCGGATGAGATCTCGAGTGCGCTCGTGATCCCTGCTGCCTCCAGCACGACATCCATACGTTGCTCGCCCGATCTGCCGCCATCGCCGGTGTACGCGGCAGGCAGCTCATCCGGATGAAATGCTTCGTCCGCGCCGAGCTCGATGGCCCGTCGGCGTGCGGCCGGGCTCGGGTCGACCGCGACGATCAGGCTCGGGATGCGGTACCGAGCCAGCTGTAGCAAGCCGAGTCCCATAAAGCCGAGGCCCACGATCGCGACACGGTCGCCGACGTGCAGCGGTGTGCGGGAGATCGCCTCCTCGAGATCGGCGATTGGCTCGCCGATGACATGCTCGAACGGGAGCCCCGTCGGAACGGGGAGGATCGAGTCGGCGTCCATGAGTGCCTTCGTGGCGAAGCCGTTGCCGCCGAGGCCGGTCACGATGTCGCCGAGGTGCCAGACGGAGGTCTCCGATCCGACAGCACTTACCCGCCCGACCGTTTCGTGGCCCAGTCGGATCGGGCTTTCCGAAGTAGCGAGTTCGCGCCACGGCTTGCGATCCGACGTGCACACGCCACTCGCGAGTACATCGATGACCACTTCGTCCGCGCCGGGTAACGGATCGTCCATCTCGACGATTTCCGAACGGCGTGGGGCAACGACCTGGCTGACGAGCACGATGATTCCTTCACATTCTGGGCGGCACGGTCGCTTGCCAGTGTAGCCAAATGGTCGATATGTGGTACGGCTTGGCTTATGTCGAGATCTACCTGAGTGTCGCCTGCGAGCGCCGTTTCGCGCGTGTTACGAGCAGATTGCGGTCTGAAATAATCGCTGAAGGACTTCCGGGGTATGTGATTGAATCGCTTTCGTCTTAGACTGGCACATGGTGGCATACATTTGGATTGCTGCCAGTGCCTCAAGGGAGAAGCATTGTGAGTGAATACACCGCCGCGGTTGTCGCTGCCGGATCCCAGGGCCGCGTTCATGCGGCGGGCTATCGCAGCAACGACGTAGAACTCGTGGCGGTCGCCGATCCGAACCTGGAACTGGCGCAGGAACTGGCCGCCGACCTGCAGATTCCACGCGCATTCGGTGGATACGAAGAACTGCTTGGCGCGATCCGCCCTGACTTCGTGAGCGTGTGCACGCCTCCGCGCTTTCACCTCGACGTGATCCGCGCTTCCATCGCGGCTGGCGTCAAGGCCATCCACTGCGAGAAGCCCATTGCGACGTCGTACGGCGACGTTCTCCTCGCGCAGAGCCTCGCCGAGGAGGCCGGTGTGCAGCTGACGTTCAATCTCCAGCGACGGTTCGAACCCGTGCACCGCTTCGCCCGCGAGCAGATCGCGGCGGGAACGATCGGCGATGTCGTCAGCATCGAGGGCTTCTGTCCCAACCTCCCCGACTGGGGCACCCACATCATGGACCTCATCCTGTTCTATCTTGACGACGCTCGGCCGTCGTGGGTGATGGGGCAGGTGGACGTCGCGACCAATCGCTACGTCTACGGTCAGTTCGCGGAGACCTCGTCACTGACTCAGGTGTCCTGGCCGAGCGGAATCTACGCAACCGTGTACACCGGTCGTGAGCCGCAGACTCCCGTGCTCAATCTCGCCAACAACACCGGCCTCATCGTGCACGGGACCGCGGGTCGCATCGAATCGCGCGGTTCTCGATGCCTCGTGCAGCGGTTCGGCGAGCCGGATGTCGAATTCGCCACCCCGTTCAGCACCGACTCTGAAAGCTGGGACCGTGGGGTCGATCCGGCGATCATCGCGTGCACGGCAGAGGCGATCGGGGACGCGCTCTCCGCACTCAAGAACGGCACGGAACCGACCTTGAGTGCTCGACGCGGCGTTGCGGGCGCCGAGCTCATCTTTGCGACCTACGAGAGCAGCCGCTCCCGCGCGCGAATCGCGCTTCCCCTGCAGAGTCGCGACAACGCGCTGCTCGATGGCCTCGAACGTGGCTTCTGGTCACCTGTCGGTGAGCAGAGGTCCACCTACTGATGCCGCTGGACACTCTGAACGCCATCGTGCTGATCTCCGGCGACGACGTCTACGAGGACCTGCTCGGTTCATCGGCGGAGCTGGTGGAGATCGTCTCGGCAGCCGGCATGTCTACGCGGGCGCGGGTTGGTCTCGGAAGCTTCGTCGAACTCGAGCAATCGGGCCAGGCCCCTGACCTACTGATCTTGTACACGGCCATGGGGGAGTGCACGCCTGCCCAGCAACGGGCGCTCTCGGATGCGGTGGCCGGGGGAATGGGGATCCTCGCGATCCATACCGCCGTGGTGCTCCCGAACGAAGGCGACTCGATCGCTCCGACCCATCGCGCGCTGTTCGAGCTGCTTGGCAGCCGCTACTCGTCCCACGGACCCCAGCCGCACGAGAGTCGATTCACCGTGATGCTCGACCGCGGGCATCCGATCACCGCCGGGCTGGCGGATTTCGAGATCGGCCACGAGCACTATCGGCTCGAACTGGGCGTGCCGGAACCGACCGTGCTTGCCTGGCGCGAGACGGCGGAGGGACGCGAGCCGCTGCTCCATGTGAGCGAGCGCGGAACAGGTCGAGTCTGCTACCTGCAACTCGGCCACGACATGAGGGTCTGGCACGAACCGACCGTCAGGGCGCTTATCGCCCGGGCGATCGAGTGGACGCGGCGCGGAGGGTCAGAGGAATGACTAGTTCAGGGGAGGCCGACGCGTGAGGCGAATAGTCAGGAGGGGAATCTTCTACCTGATCACCGTGTGGGCCGCGATCAGCATCAACTTCCTCCTTCCCCGGATCATGCCTGGATCACCGGTCACCGCGCTCATCGCCAAATTTCGCGGCAAGCTGAGCCCCGAGGCGATCGGTGCCATCAAGGTGCTCTTCGGCCAGCCCGACAAATCGCTCTGGCTGCAGTACGTCGATTACTGGAGAAACATCTTCACCGGTAATTTCGGCATCTCCTACGCCTACTACCCCACACCGGTGAGCTCGATCATCGGGGACAGCATCGTGTGGACCCTCGTGCTGATCACTGTCTGCACGATCCTCGGATTCTTCATAGGAACGGCGCTCGGCATGATCGTCGGCTGGAAGCGCGGAACGTGGCTCGATTCGCTCGTGCCGATAACGACGTTCATCTCCTCGATTCCGTACTTCTGGTTCGCGATCATCATCGTGCTGGTCTTCGCCATCACGCTCAAGTGGTTCCCGCTCTCCGGCGGTTATTCGATCGACGAGACGATCGGTTTCAACTGGGGTTTCATCGGCAGCGCGATCCAATACGCGATACTGCCGGCGCTCACCATCGTGGTCGCCTCGATCGGGGGCTGGCTGCTCGGCATGCGCAACATGATGATCACGACCCTCAGCGAAGACTACGTGCGCCTCGCCGAGGCGAAAGGGCTCTCCAAGCGCCGCATCATGTTCACCTACGCGGCGCGCAACGCGGTGCTGCCTTCGTTCTCGAGCTTCGCGATGTCGCTCGGGTTCGTGGTGAGCGGTTCGATCGTGACCGAGGTGGTCTTCAATTACCCCGGCATCGGATCCGTGCTGTTCCGAGCAGCCTCTGCGCAGGACTATCCGCTCATGCAGGGCATCTTCCTCGCGATCACCGTCACCGTTCTGGTCGCGAACCTGCTGGCCGATATCGCCTACGTCTTTCTCGATCCCCGCACACGGCAGGAAAACTGAATGTCAATCAACGCCGCTTTGGAAATGAACGACCTCGAGTCCGTCGGGTCGGACGCTCCCGTGCGCGGGCGCGGCTGGCTTCGCGGTTTCCGCTCGCCGAAGATCATCATCGGCATCGCGATAGTGGTGTTCTTCGTGCTCGTGGCCGCCGTCGGCCCGTTCTTCTCTCCGTTCGACCCGACCGCCGTGAGCTACGACGCACTGCAGCCACCGTCGTGGTCGCACATCTTCGGAACCACCCAGACCGGACAGGATGTCTTCTCGCAGATGCTGTTCGGCGCACGGATTTCGATGCTCGTGGGAGTCGCAACGGCACTCATCGCGACCGTTCTCTCCATCATCGTTGGCCTCACCGCCGGATACCTGGGGGGCGTGGCCGATGAGATCCTCTCCCTGCTCGCCAACGTCTTCCTCGTGATTCCCGGCCTGCCCCTCATGGTCATTCTCGCGGCATACCTGCCGAAGTCTGGTTCGCTCGGCATAATCCTCGTGATCTCGATCACGAGCTGGGCCTGGGGAGCCAGGGTCCTGCGGGCCCAGACCCTGTCCCTCCGCAAGCGGGACTTCGTCGAGGCCGCCCGCGCCACGGGCGAGAGCACCGCCAAGATCATCATTCGGGACATTCTGCCGAACCAGCTCGCGATCATCGCGGCATCCTTCCTCGGCACCGTCACCGGCGCCATTCTGACCCAGGCGAGCCTCGCGTTCCTCGGCCTCACCGACGTCACGGAATGGTCATGGGGCACCATCCTCTACTGGGCACAGGCGTCGAGCGCCCTCCTCGTGGGAGCCTGGTGGTGGTTCGTGCCCGCCGGACTCGCGATCGCGCTGCTCGGGACGGGCCTCTCGCTCGTCAACTTCGGCATCGACGAGTTCATCAATCCGCGGCTGCGCTCCGTCGGCCTCGGCACGCGCAGGGGCCTCAAGAAGGTGATCAAGCGTCCCAAGCGCGGTTCGCTCACGGAGTCGGTGCAGCGAGCGAACGCCACCGCCAACGCGATCACACCTGCGCCCGAGGTCATCCTCGAACTGAAGAACCTGCGCGTCGAGTATGTCGGCGAGACCAGCCGTACGGTCGCGGTCAACGACGTCTCCCTCACGCTGCGCCGTGGCGAAGTACTCGGCATCGCGGGCGAATCCGGTTCCGGAAAGTCGACCCTCGCCTATGCGATCACCCGCCTGCACAAGCCGCCGGCGGAGATCAGCGCCGGAGAGCTGATCTACACGCGACGGGACGGCTCGACCGTCGACATCCTCTCCCTTTCAGAGGAGGAACTGCGTACGTTCCGCTGGGAGGAACTGTCCATCGTGTTCCAGTCGGCCATGAATGCGCTCAACCCGATTCTCACCATCGGATCGCAGATCGACGACGTGCTGCGCGCTCACAAACCGAACATGTCCGGACTCGATCGGCGAGACAAGATCATCGAACTACTCGCGCTGGTCGGCATCCAGAGGGACCGCATCGGCGCCTACCCGCACGAGCTCTCCGGAGGGATGCGGCAGCGCGCGATGATCGCGATCGGGCTTGCGCTCGATCCGGAGATCATCGTGATGGATGAGCCGACCACCGCGCTCGATGTCGTCATCCAGCGGCAGATCGTCGAGAAGATCATGGAGCTCAAGGACCGCCTCGGTTTCTCGGTGATCTTCATCACCCACGACCTCTCGCTGCTCATCGAGCTGTCCGACAGCATCGCCGTCATGTACGCCGGGCGCGTGGTCGAGCTGGCCGCGGCGGACGACTTCTATCGCCACCCGCGGCATCCATACAGCCAGGGACTCCTCGGGTCGTTCCCGACACTCGCCGGACCCAAGCGCGAACTGACGGGCATCCTCGGCTCTCCACCCGACCTCCGCGACCTGCCGAGCGGATGCGCGTTCAACCCGCGTTGCCCCCTCGCCTTCGACACCTGCACAGCGGTGGTGCCGGTCCTCATCCCCGTGCCGCGCATGTCGGAGCTTCGCGCGGCCGAGGCCGCCTGCCTGCTCTTCGAATCCGATTCCCCCGTTCGCGAGAGTGTCGGGGCGGGAAGGGAATGACCATGGCGCACACGATCTTCGACGAGTCGACCGATTCAGGGCGACCGACACCGATACTCGAGGGTCGTCACCTCACCAAGCACTTCCCCGCCCGGGGCGGGAAGAAGCGCGGCGACGCCAAGGGACCGAAAGTCGTGCACGCCGCCGACGACGTGTCGCTGTCCCTGTACTCCGGCCGGATCACGGCCCTGGTCGGCGAGTCCGGGTCCGGCAAGTCCACACTCGCGCGCCTGCTGTCTCAGCTGTACCACCTCACCAGTGGCGAGATCCTCTTCAAGGGGAAGCCGGTCAAGGTCAGGGGCGGCAGGGCCTTCCGCGACTACGTCAGCGACGTGCAGCTGATTCTCCAGGACCCCTTCGGCTCCTTCAACCCGCTGCTCACGATCCGGCAACACCTCGAGCGTGCCGCGAAGATCCACCATCCCGATCGCAAGGGCAAGGACCGTACGGCATTGATCTACGACCTGCTCCGCCAGGTGAATCTCAACCCTCCGCAGCAGTTCGCCGACAAGTTCCCCCACGAGCTCTCCGGCGGCCAGCTGCAGCGATGCTCTATCGCCCGCGCGCTCGCGGCCAACCCGGCGGTCTTCCTCGCCGACGAACCGGTGTCGAGCCTGGACGTATCGATTCGCCTCGGCATCCTGAACCTGCTGAGGAGTCTCACCGAGGAGCGCAATGTGGGGCTCCTCTATGTGACACACGACATCGCATCCGCCCGCTACTTCGCCGCGGAGACGGCTGTGATGTATGCGGGGGAGATCATCGAGAGCGGTCCATCGGAGGAGGTCACGCAGAAGGCGGCGCACCCCTATACCCAGCTGCTCATCGCGTCGGCGCCGGACCCGGGACGCGACCCGGACGAGGAGCGGGTCACAGATATCGGCCAACCGCCGAGCCTCATCGATCCGCCGACCGGATGCCGCTTTCATCCGCGTTGCCCGCACGCCATGGAGCGCTGCACCACCCAGGTCCCGCCGAAGTTCGACCTCGGCGCCGATCACTGGGCCAAGTGCTGGCTCTATGCAGGTGACATCGAGTCGCCAGGATCGGCCGCTCAGGTGGCGGCTAAGCGTCCCAGTTCCATCACCAATGGCAAAGCAATCACGAACGGAAACGTCATCGTCGGCGGAGAGGGGGCGGTGTCCGCTAGCGCGAGCTAGCCCCGAAACGCTTTTACCTTCATCGCACAATTTAGGAGTCATCAACATGGCAATAAAAAACGTGTTCCGATCACGACGGGTGGTCGGCATCGCGATCGCAGCCGCCCTGGTCGTGGGTGTTACCGGTTGTTCAACCGGAACGAGCAGCTCTAGCAAGAGCACCATCCTCAATGTCGGAGGACAGGCCGACAATCTGACCCGCGTCTTCAATCCCTATCTCCCCGACACCGCCTACTCCGTCGGTTCTGCGCCATCCGCCGGTAAGGGCGGAATGATCTACGAGTCTCTCGTGCAGATCAACTACGTCAAGGTCGGCGCGGATATCCCGTGGCTCGCGAAATCGTGGAAGTGGGCGAGCGACAACAAGTCGCTCACACTGAACCTTCAGTCCGGGGTCACGTGGACCGACGGCAAACCGTTCAGCGCGGACGACGTCGTGTTCAGCTACGAACTGATGAAGAAATTCCCGGCACTCGACACGCTCGGTGTGAACTTCGACACGATCACGGCCAAGGACCCGAACACGGTGGTCATCACGTTCGCGAGCCCCGCCGAGCAGGACTTCACCACGCTGGTGTCTCTCGCGATCGTGCCGCAGCACATCTGGAGCAAGGTCAAAGACCCGACGACCTACCAGGACCCCAACCCGGTCGGTACCGGACCGTTCGCGCTGTCGACGTTTTCGCCCCAGAGTTATCTGCTGACGAAGAACAAGAACTACTGGCAGGCCGGAAAGCCCGCCATCGACGGTCTGCGTTTCATCGCGTACAAGGACAACCAGGCGCAGGCGAACGCTCTCGTGCAGGGTCAGATCGACTGGGCAGGCGCGTACATCGCGAACGCGCAGCAGACTTACGTCTCGAAGAACAAGAACTTCAACTACTGGGCTCCTGACGTCGGACAGGACGGCCTCATCCCCAACAACGACGTATTCCCGTTCAAGGGCGACCCGGCGGTGAAGCAGGCCATCAGCCTCGCGGTCGACCGCCAGCAGATCGCCGACTCGCGCAGTTCGCATCCCGCGACGAGCCAGATCGGCCTTCCGATGCCTGCGTTCGATTCGGCCATCGCGTCCGCGTACAAGGGCCTCGTGTTCAAGCAGGACAAGGCCGCGGCGACGAAGCTCCTCGAGAGCGACGGCTGGACGAAGAACGGCAACGGCTACTACGAGAAGGGTGGTAAGGAACTGGCCTTCTCGATCAGCTTCCCGTCCGCCTACACCGACATCGCGGCACCGGCACAGGTCATCGTGTCGCAGCTGAAAGACGTCGGCATCAAGGTGAGCATCGACGGCGTCGCCGTGACGGACATCAACAAGATGACCAGCACGGGCAAGTTCGAGACCACCATCGGTTATCCGGTGGACTCGGCTCCGACGGTGTATTCGTTCTACAACAACATCATGAACCCGGCCTTCTACCAGCCGATCGGAACCGAGACGCCGACCTTCCAGAACATCCAGCGCTACCAGAACCCGGAAGCCGCAAAGCTGCTCGCGGACTACCCGCTGGCCGCGACGGATGACGCGCGCGCGAAAATCATCGCGCAGCTTGAGGGTATCTGGATCAAGGATCTGCCGATGGTCACCCTGTTCTACTGGGGCTACTACGGAGACTGGAGCACCGCAAAGGCGACCGGTTTCCCCGATCAGAGCAACCCGTACTTCGCCCCCAACCCGAACGTCGTCGTCGCGACGCGTATCGTCCCCGCGGGCAAGTAGCACGGTTGCACAGCGCGGGTCCGGCCGGATGCCGAAGTGCTCCGGCCGGACCCGCCCGGACCGCGACCGCCCGTCGCGATTCCCGAGCACGAATTGAGAACGAGAGAAAATGACGCAGCAGAGCACGAAACGCGCGATGGTCATCGTGAACGGTGATGACATCCACCACGACCTTTTGAGCGCCTCGCTCGTCTTTCAGCAGCTGGCCTCCGAGGCCGGCTATGCCACCCGCAGGGCCATCGGTACGAGCCGTTTCGTCGAGCCGCGCCCGGAGACGGCCGAGGCGGATGTCTACGTGCTCTACACCGCGGGGGGGCTGTTCGACACGGCGCAGCAACAGGCGCTGCTCGATGCGGTGAAGGCGGGCAAGGGCGTCGTTGCCCTGCACGGCGCGAACATCATGGGCTGGGAGGGCGATCGCCTCGCGTCCGCCTACCGTCCATTGTTTGAACTCGTCGGCAATCGTTACCTTTCACACGGACCAGGTCATCACGAGGGCCGTCACACGATCGAGATCGTGACCGAACATCCCGTCACTGCGGGGGTCGGTACCTTCGATCTGTTCGACGAGTACTACGAGTTCGAGCTCGCCGACGACAACGTGACGGTGCTCGCGCAGCGTCGTCGTGACGACGGCGTCGTGATCCCGGTGCTCTACGTGCGGCAGGTCGGAGAGGGCCGCGTCGTCTACCTCGCGCTCGGACACGATATGCGGTCATGGGGCGAGCCCCCGGTGCGGGCACTCGTGCGCCAGGCCATCACCTGGGCGGCGGGTGACGAATGACCGCTCAGACCGAACCGGCGCAGATCGCCGTCATGATGTACACCGTCGACGCCCTGCTCGACGACCGCCTCGAGTCGACGCTCGAGAGGATCGCGGAATTGGGCTTCGCGGGAATCGAAACCTACGGATTGCACGGCCACAGCGCATCCGACTATCGCCGGGCAGCGGATGACGTGGGCCTGACGATCGTCAGCTCGCACGCCCCCTTTCCCGCCGGCCTCGACGCGACTCTGATCCTCGACGAATATGCGCAACTGGGGGTGGACACCATCGCCTGGAGCCTCGAGCGCGAGGAGTTCGACACCCCCGCGGACCTCACCCGAGGCCTCGTGCGGGTCAACGAAGGCGCTGAGAACGCAGCGGCGTACGGGATGCGCATCGCGTACCACAACCACTTCGCCGAATTCGCGAACTCGTTCGACGGCCGCCGCGCCTACGACGTGCTCATCGACCAGCTCGACCCGCGCGTCGTGCTGGAGCTCGACATGTACTGGGCGCAGCTCGGCGGAATCCCGCCGGCGGAGGTGCTCTCCGGACTCGGCGACCGTGTGCCATTCGTGCATGTCAAGGATGGCCCGGCCACCTCCTACGAGGACGACGTGATGGTGCCCGTCGGCGCCGGGACGATCGACATGCGCGCGGCCCTGACCGCGAACGACGCGGTCCGATGGCACATCGTCGAGCTGGAGCGTCTCCACATCGACGTGTTCGACGCTCTCGCCCAGAGCTACGACTTCCTGGTCGGCAACGGGCTCTCGAAGGGAACCAAATGAGCACCAGAGTCCTGTTTCTCGGCGGTGCGGGAATGATCGGTTCTGCGGCGGCGGCGGAGGCCGTCTCCCGCGGGATCGACCTGACCGTGATCACCCGTACCGAGCCGAAACGGGAGCTTCCCGCCGAGGTGCGGCAGATCCGCGGCGACGTTCGGGACATCGACGCACTGAGCGCGATCGTCGGCGACGAGCAGTTCGACTCGGTGGTCAACTGGATCGGTTTCGCACCGAAGGACCTCGCCGGTCACGCCGAGCTCTTCGCCGCCCAGTCCGCCCAGTACGTGTTCATCAGTACCTGTTCCGTTTACGGCCGTCCGGTGCCGCAGCTGCCGATCACCGAGTCGAGCCCGCGCCGCCAGCCGATCTTCGGCTACGCGAAGGAGAAGATCGAGTGCGAACTGCTGCTCGAGGCGGCCTATCGCGACGGCGGACTTCCGCTGACGATCGTGCGGCCGTTCCACACCTACGATCGCACCGCCATCCCGATCCTCTCTGGGTGGACGGCGATCGAGCGGATGCGTGCGGGGCTTGGCACCGTCGTCCACGGTGACGGCACCTCGCTCTGGACGCTCATGCACTCGAGCGACTTCGCGCGGGCCTTCGTGCCGCTGATCGGCAACGGACACGCGATCGGCGAGTCGGTGAATGTCGTGAGCGGCGACATCCTGACCTGGGATCAGATCCACCTCGCCCTTGCGTCCGCCGCGGGCGTACGCAACCCGAAGCTCGTGCACCGGTCGAGCGAATCGATCGCGACAGAGTACCCGAGCTGGGGAGAGGTGCTCGAGCACGACTTCCGCCACTCAATGCTGTTCGACGCCGGCAAGCTCAAGCAGCTCGTTCCCGACTTCGCTCCGCGAGTCTCGCTCGCCCAGGGGGCGCGCGAGATCGTCGAATACCACGAGGCGGATGCGAGCAGGCGAGGCACGAACGCCGAGCTCGCCGCCGCCTTCGACCGCCTGATTGCCCGACCGTGAAAGGCGCGTGGTTGACATGGTCCTCGTAGGAGAACCCGAGGGCGCTCTCAGCGCCGGCTATCCGGAGCCGTTATGGGTGCAGGCAGTCGAGGCGATCTCCCGGCAGGTCGCTGAGGGGAATATCCGACCGGGCGGTCGACTTCCCCCAGAAAGAGAGCTCTGCCAGCAGCTCGGCATCAGCCGGGTGACCTTGCGCAAAGCCCTGACGAGTCTTGTCGATGAAGGGGTGCTCCAGCCCTCACACGGCCGTGGCTGGCATGTCGCCGCAGCGGCCCCCGAGTCCGGGGCGGGGAAGGAATGGCCGAACAGCCTCGAAGGATTCAGCGAAACGGCTGCCCGCATGGGGCTGGTCGCGACCTCCCGGGTCTTGCGCAACGCCATCCTTCCCGCGAGCCTCGACCAGGCCGAGGAGCTGCAGATCGCTCCGGGCGCGCCGCTCTTCCACCTCGAGCGGCTGCGCCTGCTGAGCGACGTGCCGATTGCGCTCGACCTCACCCTGCTTCCCGGCAGTGTCGTGGCGCGATTCGAATCGGCCGACTTCGAGGTCGATTCGCTCTACGACCTCATCTCGGGCGCCGGTCTCGTGATGTCCGGCGCCGACTCAACCATCGAGGCGCGCGAGGCGGACGCCTACGTCGCCTCGAAGCTCGAGATCGAGGTCGGCAAGCCGATCCTCGTCATGCACCAGGTCGTCGTGGATCCTTCGGCTCGGCCGCTGTTCACCTCCTCGATCCGCTACAGCGGCGACCGCTACCGGCTTCGAACCTTCTTTGCCCGCGCTACCTCAAGGAACACATGACCTACGACGGAACCCTCTCGGTTCAGCTCTACAGCGTGCGCGACGACCTCGCGCCCGCTGTGCTCGAGTCGACCCTTGCGCGTCTGCGCGACATGGGCTTCACCCACGTCGAGCCCTACGACATCCTCGGGTACACCGACGCCCTCGCGGACGCCATCGCGGTGACCGGGCTCAGAACTGAGACGGCGCATTCCAATCTCGTGGCGCTCGACATCGACGCGATAATCGCGGCCGCCAAGCGTCTCGGAGTCACCACGATCATCGTGCCGTGGGTCGAGCCGGCGAGCATCGCGGAGAGGTCCGGTGTAGAAGCCCTCGCCGCGAAGATCAACCAGGCCAGTCGCTACGCGAAGCCTCACGGCATCCGCATCGGTTATCACAACCACGATTTCGAGTTCTCGCAGTACGTCGACGGGACCTCGGCCTACGAGCTGATGGTCGAGCTGCTCGACCGGGAGGTGATCCTCGAGCTCGACACCTACTGGGCCAGCGTCGGCGGCGCGGACGTGTTCGAGCTCCTGCCGCGGCTGCGTGATCGGGTGCGATTCCTGCACGTGAAGAACGAACCGCCTGATGCGGGCGACCCGCCGCTTCTCGGCGTCGATGTCACCGGCCGCATGGCCGAGGTGCTCCAGCTCTCAGACGGGTTCGTCGAGCGTCCGGTCGTCGAGATCGTAGTCGACGAGGGCGATGTGTTCCCAGTGCTGGCGCGCAACGCCGCCTTCTTTCTCGAGCAGGTGCGCGCGTGAGCGCCGTGAATGTCGGGATCATCGGCACCGGCAACATCTCCGACGAGTACCTGAAGAACCTCGCAGGCTATCCCGACGTGAGAGTGATCGCCCTCGCAGACCTCGATCTCGACCGGGCGGCGGCGCAGGCGCGGACGTACAGCATCCCGTTCTCGGGAAGCCCCGCCCAGCTGTTGGCGATCCCCGATCTCGAGCTGGTCGTCAACCTCACGATTCCGGCCGTTCATGCGGAGGTCGCGCAGTCGATCATCGCCGCTGGCAAGCACGTGTGGGGCGAGAAGCCGCTGACCCTCGACCGGCCGTCGGCGAGAGCGTTACTGGATGCCGCGGCGCAAGCGGGCGTGCTTGTTGGCAATGCGCCGGACACCATCCTCGGCGAAGCCATCCAGAATTCGCACCGCCTGCTGCTCGAAGGTCGGATCGGGCAGCCGGAGACCGTGCTGACGCTTATGCAGGGACCGGGCCCGGATGCCTGGCACCCGCGGCCGCAGTTTCTCTTCGCCCGCGGCGCCGGGCCTCTGTTCGACATCGGGCCCTACTACTTCACCACGCTCGTGCAGCTGCTCGGCCCGATCGAGAGCGTCGAGGCCCTCGGCCACCGGCCGCGGGGGGAGCGCACCGTCATGTCCGGCCCTGACGCCGGCAGCACCTTCCCCGTCGAGATCTACACCCACGTGAGCGTGCTCACGCGGTTCGCCTCTGGCGTGGTCGGCACCTCCGTCTACAGCTTCGATTCACCGGTGAGGCGCCAGAGCTTCGAGATCACCGGATCGACCGGAACCATGGAGGTGCCGGTCAGCGGGTTCGACGGTTCGACCCGCATCCTCCCGGCGGATGGCGACGGTACAGACTGGGAGACGATCGGGCCGCCGTCGCCGCCGCGGGGCCGCGGCGTCGGCGTGCTGGAAATGGCGCGCGCTATCCGCGCCGGCCGTCGGCCGGTGGCAAGCGGCGAGCTCGCCTATCACGTGCTCGACGCGATGCTCGCGGTGGAGGAATCCATCGACAGCGGCCGTCGGGTCGCCGTGGAGAGCCGCGTTGAAGCCCTCTCGGCCCTCTCGGCGGACTGGGATCCGGGCATCGGGACACTCGAATGAGGTCGCACGAGGTATTGGCCCGTTCCTTACGCCCGCAGGTACGGCGGACCGCTTTGGGCTCTACTTGTCCTAAGAGGTATTGTTTTGGGATATGTTGGTCTCACTACGTGACGAGGGGAGATTTGTGATTCGGGTAGGAATTCTCGGTTCGGGTTTCATCAGCGATTCCTACGCCGAGGCGCTCCAGGATGTGCGCAACGCCGAGCTCGTGGCGAACTATTCACGCAGCCCGTCCCGAGCGGCCGACTTCGGCGCGAAGTGGGCACCCCACGCCAAGCAGTTCGACGAGATGGAAGCGCTGTGCGCGAGTCCAGACATCGACCTCGTGGTGATCGCCCTGCCGAACGAGGTGCACGTCGAGGCCGTTCGTCTCGCGGCGCGGCACGGCAAGGGTGTCATCTGCACCAAGCCGCTGGCGCGCACCGGCAGGGAGGCCGCGGAGATCCTGAAGATCGTGACCGACGCGAGCGTCTGGCACGGGTACGCGGAGAGTTCGGTCTTCTCGCCCAACGTCGCCAAGGCTCACGAGATGATCAGGGCGGGCGGCATCGGTGACGTTCTCACCATGCGGGCCCGTGAAGCACATTCCGGCCCGCACGCCGCGCACTTCTGGGATGCGGAGACGGCCGGTGGCGGAGCATTGCTCGACATGGGCTGCCACACCGTCGAGTCCGCTCGCAACATCTTCGGCAAGGACAACGACATCGTCGAGGTCTTCGCGTGGGGAGCGACCCTCGTGCACGGCGACAAGACGACCGGCGAGGATACTGCCGTGGCCCTCCTGAAGTTCGCCGGCGGGCAGCTCGCGACCATCGAGTCCTCGTGGATAGAAAAGGGTGGGATGCAGTTGCGGCACGAGATCGTCGGCTCGGCCGGGCGACTCGTGACCGACACGTCCGTCACTCCCGTCTGGGGCTTCATCGGCAATCCCATCGGATACACCGTGGAAAAGGCGGATGCCGAGACCGGCTGGGTCTATCCGGTACCGGAGGAGACCCGCGCCTACGGCTTCTCGCAGCAGATGCGTCACTTCCTCGACTGCTTCGCCAGGGGTGAAGCGCCGCGCGAGACCTTTGAAGACGGCTACGTCGTCAACCGTGTCATCGACGCCTGCTACGCGTCGATGAAATCCGGCACCTGGGAAAGGGTGCCGGCCCAATCGTGACCGTCAGTCCAGAAGAGATCAGTGGAGAAACCGTGACCAGTCCCCAGCTTCCCCTCGCCCCGGCCGTCGTCGCGGCACTCGCCACGGTCGGTGCGAACGAGATCTCCGCCGTGCGCGCGATCCTCGACCGTGCGGGACTCGTCACGCCGACGACGCACTTCGCCTACCTCGGCCTGCTCGAACCGGACAAGCGCGAACTCTTCGCCGGCGACATCCGCAGCCGTCACTTCCGCGTGATGCTCGTCGACATGTCGTCGGGGGACCAACACGACGTCGTGGTCTCACCCTCTGACGATGCCATCGTCATGGACCGGGTGCTCGATCCGGTGCGCGATGGCCAGATGCCCGTGGTGCTGCTCGAGTTCGGTCTGGTCGAAGAGGTCATTCACCAAGACGAGCGCTGGCTCGCGGCGATGGCGAGGCGCGGGCTGACGGATGTCTCCAAACTGCGGGTGAATCCGCTCTCGGCCCAGGTGGCCCAGAACGATGACGAGGCCGGGCGACGCCTGCAACGCTGCTTCACTTTCGTACAGAACACTCCCGAAGATCTCGGTTGGGCGCACCCGGTGGACGGCGTCACGGTGATCATCGACGTGGTCACGCGCGAAGTACTCGACGTGATCGACTACGTCGACCTGCCCGTTCCCCAGGAGGACGGCAACTTCCACCTCGCGTCCTGGGTGAACGAACCGCCGCGCGGGGGACTGAAGCCGATCGAGATCACGCAGCCCGAGGGTCCGAGCTTCACGATCGATGAGAACCAGGTGCTGAGCTGGGCCGGCTGGAATCTGCAGGTCGCCTTCGACCAGCGCGAGGGTCTTGTGCTGCGTAACGTCACGATCGAGGACCATGGCACCGCTCGTCCGGTGCTCTACCGGGCATCCATCGCCGAGATGATGGTTCCGTATGGCGACCCGAGCCCGCAGCGCTGGTTCCAGAACTTCTTCGACTGCGGCGAATACCTGCTCGGCGGCTTCGCGAACTCGCTCGAGCTCGGCTGCGACTGCATCGGCGACATCACCTATCTGGATGCCGTCGTCGCGGGCAACGACGGGCAGGCGCGCACTATCCCGCAGGCGATCTGCATCCACGAGGAGGACGCCGGCATCCTCTGGAAGCACACCGACAACTGGAACGGATCGACCGACTCTCGCCGCAATCGCCGCCTGGTCGTCTCCTTCTTCGTCACGGTCGGCAACTACGACTACGGCTTCTACTGGTACTTCTCCCTGGACGGCAAGATCGAGTTCGAGGTCAAGGCGACGGGGATCGTGTTCACTTCGGCGTATCCGGGAGCCGGTCCGGATGGTGCGGCCTACCCGTTCGCCTCTGAACTCGCCCCCGGGCTCGGCGCCCCGTATCACCAGCACCTGTTCAGCGCCCGCCTCGACATGATGGTCGACGGGCTGGACAACTCCGTCGACGAACTCGAGGCGATGCTGATGCCTCGCGGGCCGCAGAATCCGCACGGCACGGGCATTACCCAGCGCGTGACCCGGCTGCACGACGAGTCGGAAGCCCAGCGGATGGCCGACAATTCGAAGGGAAGGGTCTGGCTCGTCTCGAATCCCAACGTGCAGAATCGTCTGGGCCGCGACGTCGGCTATGCCCTCTACCCTGAGGGGCAGCCGACGCTGCTCGCCGACAGCGAGTCCGACATCTACCGGCGCGCCACCTTCTCGACCAGGCACCTCTGGGTCACCCCCTATGAGCCGGACGAGCTCTATCCCGCGGGTGACTTCGTCAACCAGCATCCGGGTGGCGCGGGGCTGCCGGAGTGGGTGAAGGGCAACCGCAACGTGGAGGACACCGACATCGTGCTCTGGCACACGTTCGGGCTCACTCACTTTCCCCGCGTGGAGGACTGGCCGATCATGCCGGTCGACTCCACCGGCTTCGTGCTCAAGCCGCACGGCTTCTTCGGCCGCAATCCGAGTCTCGACGTTCCGGAGTCCATGGGTGACCACTGTCACCCCGGCGGAGAGCATCATGCCCACCACTAGAACTCCGATCGATCACGAGACCACACAGAAACAGGTGCCACATGTTGGGTGAGTACATCACCTTCGCCGCTGCGAGGGCCACACAGGCCAACGCCCTCGACGAGGCCATCGCGCGCATCCAGGACCAGGTGATCGAACATCAGGCGGCCGGCCGCTACCAGGGTCCGGGACCGATCTTCGTCGGCATCGGAGCGAGTCTCGCTGCCGCCGCGGCGCCGTCATGGGCACTCCGCAGCCGCGGCATCCATTCCTGGCGGCTCGGCGCGGGCGATCACCCCCTGCCGTTTCCGCAATCCGTACACCCGATCATCGGGATCTCGCAGAGCGGCCGCAGCTCCGAGACCCTCGCCGTGCTCGAGTCCGTCGACGAGAAGCTCCGCTATGCCGTCGTGAACAGTGCGCCGTCGCCGATCGCCGATCTCGTCAGCGCGACCCTTTCACTCGGGAACGTCGCCGACAGCTACGCCTCGACGATCGGCTACACCGCGACGATCACCGGAGTCGGCATGATCGCTGACGCGTGGGACCACGGCAGTATCGACGAGGCATGGGCGAGGGTTCCGGCCCTCTTCGCCTGGACCGAGGACACCGTGGGCGCGCGCGCGCAGGAGCTCGCGGCGACGTTCGATGGCGTCGCTACGGCGGATTTTGTCGGAGCCGGGCCGGCGGTGGGCTCCGCAGAGGCGGGTGCCCTGCTCTTCCGCGAAGTCGCGCGCCTGCCGACGGCAGCCATGAGCACTCGCCAGTACCTGCACGGGTCGATGGAATCCGCCGGCCTCGGCGTGCACGTGGTCCTCGGCGACAAACGCGAGCTCGAGGTAGCCCACACCCTCTCCGGCGCGGGTCACAAGGTGATTCTTATCACCGGCGAAGACATTCCGGAGACCCCGACGCTGCAGGTCGTGCAGCTGCCGAAGCTGTCGGCGGCCCCGCGTGCGATCCTCGAGGCCGTCGTCATGCAGATCCTCGTGGAGGCCGTCGCGCGCCGCCAGAACATCAATATCGAAGAGTTCGTCTTCCATAACTCCGACACCAAGGTGGAGACCGCGCAGTGACAGCGGTCATCGCCGGCATGGACATGGGCGGCACGAAGACCGCGGTATTCGTGGAGAGCCTCGCGGGCGAACGCCTCGCAGAGCTCGAACTCGCCTCCGACGACTGGGACGCCTCGCCACCAGCGGCGGCGGCGGTCTGGATCGCCGAGCGGCTGCGCCTCGCGGTGCCGGATCTCGCGGAGGTGGTCGCCCTCGGCGTCGGCGCCCAGGGTTGCGACACCGCGGAACACTGCCGGGAACTCGCTCACGAACTCGGCGAGCTCGGACTGCGCTCCACCGTGGTCAACGATGGAGCCCTGCTCGTCGAGGCAGCGGGCTTCCACGGGGGAATCGGCGTCATCTCGGGCACCGGTGCGATCGCCGTCGGCCAGGACTCCGCCGGTGACTACCTGATCACCGGCGGTTGGGGCTGGGTGCTCGGCGACGAGGCCGGCGCTCCCGGGCTCGTGCGCGAGGCGACGAAGGCCGCACTCTCCGCGTACGACCACGGACTCCCGGATGACGGACTGCTGTCTGCGCTTCAGGTCGCCTTCGCGGTCAACGGGCCCGCGGCGCTCGCGAGGGCCGTCAACGACGAGCCGACTATGGAGAACTGGGGCAGCCGAGCCCCGGCTCTGTTCGCTGCCGCTGACGCCGGCTCGGTGCTCGCGCTGTCGATCATCGAGGGCGGAGCGCGGCACCTGGTCGACCTCATCGGGCAGCTGCTGAACCGCGGCTCCGTCGGGTTCGACGTGGTCGCCGGCGGCAGTGTGATCGTGAACCAGCCACGGCTCTATGGCGACTTTGTGCGCCTGCTCGCGGCGGAGCATCCGCTGCACCGTCCACACCTCCTCGAACAACCTCCCGTCGTCGGTGCCCTGGCTCTCGCCCGACGGCTTGTCTGAAGAACAGAGCAACCAGAAACGAAGGAGTTTTGACATGGCAATCGCAACCATCAACCCGACGACGGGAGAGGTCGAGAAGACCTTCGACGTACACACCGCCGAAGAGGTGGAGGCCATCCTCGATCGCGCCGACCGGGCCAACACGCTGATGGCCGGGACCACGTTCGAACAGCGCGCGGCGTGGATGCACCGGGCCGCAGACCTCATGGATGCCGAGCTCGACTTGGCCGCCGGCCTCGCCTCGACCGAGATGGGCAAGACCATAGGAACGGCGAAATACGAGGTGTCGAAGTCGGCCCGTGGCATGCGTCACTTCGCGGATCACGCCGCGGAATACCTCGCGGACGAGCGCCCGGTCGATCCGAAGGACGTCGGGGCTTCCGACGCGAGAATCATGTACAGGCCCATCGGTACCGTGCTCGCGGTCATGCCGTGGAACTACCCGTTCTGGCAGGTCATCCGCTTCGCCGCGCCGGCGCTCATGGCCGGCAACACCGGCCTGCTCAAGCACTCCTCCAGCGTTCCGCAATGCGCCGTATATCTCGGCGAGTTGTTCGAGAGAGCAGGGTTTCCCGCCGGCGCCTTCCAGACCCTCCTCATCGAGGGCGCCGCGGCCTCAGCACTCATCGACGATCGCCGGATCAAAGCGGTAACCCTGACCGGTTCCGTTGCGGCCGGCGCCGCCGTCGCCGAGGCCGCCGGCCGCAACATCAAGAAGTCGGTGCTCGAACTCGGCGGAACGGATGTCTTCGTCGTGATGCCTTCCGCGGATGTCGTGAAGGCCGCAGAGTTCGGTGTCAACTCCCGGGTGCAGAACAGCGGTCAGAGCTGCATCTGCGCCAAGCGTTTCTATATCCATGACGACGTGTACGACGAGTTCGAGAGGCTCTTCCTCGAGAACATGGCGAAGCAGAAGCCGGGCGACCCCTTCGCCGAGGGCACATCCTTCGGCCCGATGGCCACCGAGCAGGGGCGGATCGACGCGCACGCATTCGTCGAAGACGCACGCTCCAAGGGTGCAAACGTGCTGGGCGGCGGAGAGATCCCCGACGGTCCCGGCTGGTTCTACCCGGCAACGACCCTGACGGGTGTGACCCCCGAGATGCGCATCTATCGCGACGAGTGCTTCGGCCCAGTCGCCTGCCTCTACCGGGTGTCGAGCATCGAGGAGGCCATCGAGCGGTCCAATGACTCCGACTTCGGCCTGGCGTCGAGCGTGTGGACGTCCGATCCAGCGGAAGTCGAGAGACTGACGAGGGAGATCGAATCGGGTGGCGTCTTCGTCAACGGAAACAGCGCTTCCTTCTTCGGGCTGCCGTTCGGCGGTGTGAAGGACTCCGGCTATGGACGCGAGCTCTCGGCATTCGGCATCCGCGAGTTCGTCAACATCAAGACCATCTGGCAGGCCTGATGACCCTGGGGCGCGTGGCAGTCGCGGCGCGCCCCACCCTGCGCGTTCCGCTCCGGGGAGTGCTCGCCCACGCCGTCATGCTGGTCGTGATGGCCGTCACGATGATCGGCGTGCACTCGCCACTGCGCTGCCTCATCGGTGCCGGCCTGCTGATGATCGCGGCGGTCGCCTATGCACCGGGGGCGAGGAGGCGACTTTCCGGATGGGAGCACGTTCTCGACTTCTGGGCGATGGTGGCGCTGCTCGTCAGCTCCGTCGGAGGTGGAGTCCCTGCGAGCGGCGGCGGAGAGCACCAGCACCTGCTGAGCCTCGACCGTGTCGTTGGCATCATTATCGTCGGGGCGTCGTGGGTGGGGTTGCGACTGCTCGTGCTTCTGCTTCGAGCGAGCCGGGGGGAGAAGATTCCGGTGCTCGCCTGGGCGTCTTCCGCGGCGATGACCGCGGCTGGCCTCGTCGTGATGGCGCTGTACTGCGGTGAGGGCTAGGCGACCATCTGCTGCGAACTCTGCTCCTTGAGCAGCTCGGCGGCAGGGGGCTCGATTTCAACGGCTTTGGTCGTCGGAGGGGCGAAACGCGCCCACTCCGGCGGGGCGACGTATTCCGCGGTTTGCACGGTGACCTGCGGTGCTTCTACCGGCTTCGCGTCGATCGTTTCCGCAACAGGCTGGGCCGAGTGCACGTTGGCAGCGGGTTGGCGCGGCGCGATGTGCGCGGCCACGTCCCAGGCGAGGCGTTCTGCCACGGTCTCGCCGAAGACGGTGTCGCTGTTGCCCGGCTTGCGGAAGTCGATGCTCCACATGCCCCCGGCGCCGATCGCAGCGATCAGGCGCTCGCGAACGAGCTCATAGACGAGCTCCTGAAGCTCCTCGTACTCCGCCGGGCTGACCGCGCGGCTACGTTTTCCTGCATCGGACATTTCGGCTGACCTTCAATCACACGGAACGATCGTTCCCTCATTATCGATTGAGGCGATACCTGGGGCCGGAGGACACGCCGCCGGCCCCATGGCCAGTGAATCCCTCGTTTCAGGGCTTCGCGTCGAAGACCTCTTCCTCCATGGCGTCGTAGCCTTCGACCTGCGGATCGCCGTGCAGTCCACCGCTCAGCGCATACTCTTCCTCCGGTGAGAGCACGAGGCTATTGCGTCCGAAGAGGGCGAACAGGGCAAGACCGACCACGTAGACGATGATGATCGCCACGATCGCGGGCAGGAACGCCGGGTTGAAGAACAGGAATCCGATGAAGATCAACAGCGAGATGACGCCGGCCACGACGGCGCCGGGGACACCGACGGGGCTCCGGTATGGCCGCTTCGCGTTCGGGAACTTCTTGCGGAGGATCACGAACGCGACCATCTGAAGGATGTAGGAGACCACGGCCCCCCACACGGCGATGTTGAGAACGATCGCGCCCGCGGCACTGCCGGCGCCACCGGTCGCATCGACCACCGCGAGGGCCACGAATCCGATGATCGCGCCGACCAGCAGAGCCACCCACGGCGTCTGCCGCTTGCCGGTGAGGGACAGGAACTTCGGGTAGTAACCGGCGCGGGACAGCGAGTACATGTTGCGGCCGTAGGCGAACATGATGCCCTGAAGCGAGGCAAGGAGACCGATGAGCGCGAACAGCGCGAGGACGGCCGCCGCGCTCTTGGGGAGAAAAGCACGGAATCCGTCGAGCAGTGGTTCGGCGGAGGTGCCCATCTTGGTCGAACCGGTGACCGCCGTGTTCACGACGAAGATCACGACACCGCAGACGATGAGCGTTACGTACGCCCAGATCCCTGCGCGCGGGATGTCCTTCGCGGGGTCATGCGCTTCTTCCGCCGCCAGCGGCAACTCCTCGATGCCGAGGAAGAACCACATCGCGAACGGAAGCGCGGCGATGATCGGAACGATCCCTCCCGGCAGGAAGGTCGACCCGCCCGGCTGGACTTTCGTGTCGAAGAGGCTGCCGAAGTGCACGGCGCCGTTGGCAAAGGCGAGAACGACGAAAACCGCGAGAATCGCGATCGAGATGATCGAGACGACGATGGCGAACTTGAAGGAGACATTGGCACCGGCGGAGTTGAGCAGGATGAAGATGGCGTACAGGATGATCCACCACACCCAACCGGGAAGGTGCCAGCCCAGGAGGTCACTGGTGATGTTGTCGGCATAGGAGGCCGAGAAGTACACGACGACCGCGGTGGTCGCGACGTACTCGATCGATTCGGCAAGGCCGTTGACGAAGCCGCCCCACGGCCCCATCGCCGCTCGCGAGAAGGAGTATGCGCCCCCGGTGTGCGGCATCGCTGCCGACATCTCGCCGATCGAGAACAGCATGCCGAAGTACATGATGATGACAAGGACGACCGCGATCGACATGCCTCCGAACCCGGCGGTCGCCAGGCCGAAATTCCACCCCGAGAAATCGCCGGAAATGACGGCGGCGATGCCGAGCCCCCAGATTCCCCAGAATCCGGCGCTGCGCTTGAGGCTGCGCTTTTCGAAATAGCCGGCGGCTGCCTTGGTGTAAGTGACGCCACCGGATCTGTTTTCGGGGGCCTTGTTCTCTGCCATGCATTCCTCCAGGACGGATATGTCGGATGGTTTGGGACGACCGGGCCGCAGAAGGCGGGGTTATCGGAGAGCTTGGCGTTTATTGGTACCTCTTGTCTACCTTTAGATGTAAATAACTTGTTACAACACCTAGGCTTTGGCTCAACGTCGTCGTGATCTAATGGTCGGCGAGGATCTCAGAGAATCAGGGGAGCACGCCATGACCGCACGCACCGGAATGCTGACCACGGATCAGCTCAACGCCCTCATCGATGCGGGCGACATCGACACGGTCATCGTCGCGTTCACCGACATGCAGGGCCGCCTGGTAGGCAAACGGGCATCCGCTCGTCTCTTCAAGGAGGAGATCAGCCAGCACGGTGCGGAGTGCTGCAACTACCTGCTCGCGGTCGACGTCGAGATGAACACGGTCGACGGCTACCGGATCTCTTCCTGGGAGAAGGGCTACGGCGATATGGCCATGATCCCGGACCTCTCCACGCTGAGGCTCGTCCCGTGGCTTCCCGGCACGGCACTTGTGATGGCCGACCTCACCTGGCTGGACGAAACACCGGTATCGCCGTCGCCGCGTGAGATCCTCAAGAAGCAGATCGCGCGGCTCGCCGAGAGGGGCCTCGTGCCCTACGTCGGAACCGAGCTCGAGTTCATCGTCTTCGACAACAGCTACCGGGACGCCTGGAGCAAGGGCTACGTCGCATTGACACCGGCCAGCGACTACAACATCGACTATGCCCTGCTCGCCTCGACCCGCATGGAGCCTTTGTTGCGTGACATCCGGGTGAGCATGGAGGGCGCGGGCATGTACTGCGAGGGCGTCAAGGGCGAGTGCAATTTCGGACAGCAGGAAATCGCCTTCCGCTACGAGGACGCGCTCACCACCTGCGACAACCACTCGATCTACAAGAACGGTGCGAAGGAGATCGCCGACAAGCACGGCAAGGCGCTCACGTTCATGGCCAAGTACAACGAGCGCGAGGGCAACTCGTGCCACATCCACATCTCGTTCCGTGGCAGTGACGGCAGCGCGGTCTTTGCCGACGGGAACGACGGACTCGGGATGTCGGAGATGTTCCGCCATTTCCTCGCCGGCCAGCTCAAGACCATGCGCGAACTCACCCTGTTTTTCGCCCCCAACATCAACTCCTACAAGCGATACGTCGAGGGCAGCTTTGCTCCGACCGCGGTCGCCTGGGGGCTCGACAACCGCACCTGCAGCCTGCGGGTGGTCGGCCACGGTCTCGGAATGCGCGTCGAGAACCGGGTGCCGGGTGGCGATGTGAACCAGTACCTGGCGGTTGCGGCCCTCATCGCCGGTGGTCTGTACGGCATCGAGCACGAGCTCGAGCTCGAACCGATGCTCGAGGGCAACGCCTACAGCAGCGACGCGCCGCGCGTGCCTTCCACTCTCCGCGAGGCGGCCGCGCTGTTCGGCCAGTCCGAGATCGCCCGCGAGGCTTTCGGCGAGGATGTCGTCGAGCACTACCTGAACAACGCCCGCATCGAGGTCGCGGCCTTCGACGCCGCGATCACCGACTGGGAGAGGGTCCGTGGCTTTGAGCGATTCTGAGCTGTCCCGGGTGCCGGTGATCGGTCTGACCACCTATCTCGAACAGGCGCAGACCGGCATATGGGACGTGCCTGCGTCGTTCCTGCCGAAGGCCTACATCGATTCGGTCACCCGCGCCGGGGGGATCGTCGTGCTTCTGCCACCCCAACCCGTGCCGGCCGGGGTCGCCGGTCGGGTGCTCGACGGCCTCGACGGCCTGATCGTCACCGGCGGCAAGGACGTCGACCCCGCGCTCTACGGTCAGGATGCGCACGAAACTACGGATGCGCCACGCACCGATCGCGACGCCTGGGAAGAGGCACTGCTCAGGGCGGCGATCGAGCGTGGCCTCCCATTCCTCGGAATCTGCCGCGGCGCCCAGATGCTCAACGTGGTCCTCGGCGGAACCCTGCATCAGCATCTGCCGGAGCTCATCGGCTCCGACAGGTACCAGCTCGGCGGCGGCGAATTCAGCACGGTCGGCGTGCGCGTCGAGCCCGACAGCGCGGTGGGCGCCATGATCGGCGCCGACGAGGTATCGGTGGAGGTCTATCACCATCAGGCCATCGACCGCGTGGCGGATGGTCTGCAGGTGACGGCGCGAAGCGACGATGGCGTGGTCGAGGCGGTGGAGCTGCAGGGCGTGCCATTCGGGGTCGGCGTGCAGTGGCATCCGGAACAGACGCCGACGGACCTCCGGTTGTTCCAGGGACTGGTGGACGCGGCGCGAAGGGCGATGAAATGACCGCGATAACGCTGCTGAATCCTGCCGATGAGAGCGTGTTGCAGTCGGTCGAGCACTCGACCGTCGAGCAGGTCGACGACGCCGTGGAGCGCGCCGTCGTGGCGCAGCGTGGATGGGCGGCGCTCGCTCCCGCCGACCGCGGCGCGGGATTGCGGCGATTTGCGCGCGCTGTCGACGGCGACCTGGAAACCCTCGCACAGCTCGAGGTGGCCAACTCCGGACATCCGATCACCCAGGCCAGGTGGGAAGCCGGGCACGTTCGCGACGTGCTCGACTATTATTCGGCCGCCCCGGAGCGGATGATCGGCAAGCAGATTCCGGTCGCGGGCGGCCTCGATGTGACCTTCCTCGAGCCGCTCGGCGTCGTCGGTGTGATCGTGCCGTGGAACTTTCCGATGACGATCGCGAGCTGGGGCTTCGCGCCCGCGCTCGCCGCGGGCAACGCGGTGCTGCTCAAGCCGGCGGAGTGGACCCCGCTCACCGCCATCCGGCTCGGCGAACTCGCCCTGGAGGCGGGTCTGCCGCCCGGGCTGTTCCAGGTGCTGCCCGGCCGCGGCGACGTGGTCGGCGAGCGGTTCGTGACGCATCCGTGGGTGCGAAAGGTCGTCTTCACCGGCTCGACGGCCGTCGGCAAGCGCGTGATGGCAGGCTGCGCCGCGCAGGTGAAGGCCGTGACGCTCGAGCTCGGCGGCAAGAGCGCGAACGTGGTATTCGCCGACTCCGACCTCGAGAAGGCGGCGGCGACCGCCCCCTACGCCGTATTCGAAAACGCAGGACAGGACTGCTGCGCGCGCTCCAGAATCCTTGTGGAGCGCACTGTTCTCGACAAATTCCTGCATTTTCTCGAGCCGGCGGTGAAGGGCGTGCGCGTCGGTTCGCCTGAACTCGAAGCGACGGAGATGGGCCCTCTCGTCTCGGCAGCGCACCTTGCCAAGGTGCGCTCCTACGTTCCCGACGACTCGCAGGTCGCCTTCCGCGGCAGCGTTCCGGATGGCCCCGGCTTCTGGTTTCCGCCGACGGTGCTGCTGCCCGGCTCTCGCAGCGACCGCGTGGTCACCGAGGAGATCTTCGGACCCGTCGTGTCCGTGCTGCCCTTCGACGACGAGGCAGACGCGATCGCGCTTGCGAATGCGGGCGACTACGGGCTGAGCGGCTCGATCTGGACGCGGGACGTCGGCCGCGCCATCCGTGTCTCCCGCGGAATCGAGAGCGGAAACCTCTCGGTCAACTCGCACTCCTCGGTGCGCTACTCGACGCCGTTCGGCGGTTTCAAGCAGAGCGGCCTCGGTCGTGAGCTCGGCCCGGATGCCGCTGCCGCCTTCACCGAGACCAAGAACGTCTTCATCAGCACCGACTAGGAGAACCATGCCCATATCTAAGATCGACCTCACGCAGCGGCTCGCCGGCCGGGTCGCCGTCGTCACCGGGGGAGCCAGCGGCATCGGGTTCGCAGCGGCGAAACGGCTCGCGGCCGAGGGTGCGAAGGTCGTCATCGGTGACTTCAACGCCGAGACCGGCGCCGCCGCGGCCGCCGCGGTCGACGGACTCTTCGTGCAGGTCGACGTCACCGACGAGGCGCAGGTCGATCACCTGTTCGCGATGGCCAACGAGACCTACGGCTCGGTCGATATCGCGTTCAACAATGCGGGCATCTCGCCGCCAGAGGACGACTCGATCGAGACGACGGAACTCCCCGCCTGGCAGAAAGTTCAGGATGTCAACCTGAAGTCCGTCTACCTCTGCTCGCGCGCGGCGCTCCGGTACATGGTCGCCCAGCAGTCCGGCTCGATCATCAATACCGCCTCCTTCGTCGCGGTGCTCGGCTCCGCGACGAGCCAGATCTCGTACACGGCATCGAAGGGCGGGGTCCTCGCCATGAGTCGCGAGCTCGGGGTGCAGTTCGCCCGTCAGGGAATCCGCGTGAACGCCCTCTGCCCTGGACCCGTGAACACCCCTCTGCTGCAGGAACTGTTCGCGAAAGACCAGGAGCGGGCGCAGCGGCGGCTCGTACACATTCCGAAGGGGCGCTTCGCCGAGCCGGAGGAGCTCGCGGCCGCCGTGGCGTTCCTGGCGAGCGACGACGCCTCGTTCATCACGGGGTCGACGTTCCTCGTGGACGGCGGCATCAGCGCGGCCTACGTGACGCCGCTGTAATGGCAGAAGAGGACGAGCCGGAACCACGCGTCAGCGTCGCGGGGCAGGCGCTGTTCCGTCCGGTTCGCGCTGGCAACGCCTTCGAGGAGACGGTCAGCAGGCTGTTGCAGACCGTGCGTCTCGGGATCGTCCTCCCGGGTGAGGCGTTGCCTCCGGAGCGCGATCTGGCCGCGCGCTTCTCGGTCAGCCGCGACACCGTGCGCGAGGCGATCAAGTCGCTATCGGATGCCGGATTCCTCGTTTCGAGACGCGGACGTTACGGCGGCACCTTCGTGGTCGACTCGTTGCCGCCGCGCGGCTCGACCGGCGAAATCGAGGGGCTTGCCGCATCCGCCCCGCCGACCGCCGACGAGATCGAGGACGTGCTCGCGCTGCGGGAGATCCTCGAGATCGGTGCGGCCCGGATGGCCGCTTCGAGGAGCCTGTCGGCGGCGGATCGGGACCTCCTGTGGACCCGGCTCGGCGAGACGGCGGTCGCCTCCATCGCCGACTATCGTCACCTCGACTCGCGGCTGCATCTGACCATCGGCGAGCTCGTCGGGGCACCGTCGCTCGTACCGCTTCTCGCCGACAATCGGATGCGCGTCAACGAACTGCTCGACAACATCCC